>Ga0209758_1000206_pt1 | contig 130177 bp, 118 predicted proteins | sample AraplaMF_Col_mMF_FD_184258 | JGI IMG/M metagenome (GOLD analysis project Ga0209758, IMG submission 184258) | Arabidopsis root microbial communities from the University of North Carolina, USA - plate scrape MF_Col_mMF (SPAdes) (version 2) | ecosystem: Host-associated > Plants > Roots >... | reverse complement strand
GAACTCATAGAACAACGCAGCCTGTTCGACTTGCTGATGCCCCATCATGATCTTCAGTCCTGCTAACTAGACAGACTGAATCACTGCTATCCTTGAGTCGCAACTACCGCCTTTTTCAACAAAATCGTCCCGTAGCTGACCTTGGCCGCGCTGAATGCCAATGTCTGCTTCGGTTTGCGCTAGACCACGAGGCTCGCGATGGCTAGGAAGTCAGGTGGTGTGCCTCGATATCCGCGGTCCACGCGAGACACGAATGGCTCTTCCTTCGTTAGGAGGCATTGCCATCGTTGACAGCGTGTCGATCTGATGGCGTTCGTATGCTGTTACCGTCCTAGTTAGGACATCCAGGGGTCAAAATTGGGCCGATTTCAGAGGTTCTTCGCTTGAAGCGGGTCGGCTGGGCCATTTTGATTTGCATCGTAGTAGTTTTGGTATTCATAGCGTTCACGAAGCCAAATTGCTTCAGGGATGCTGAGCGCCTGACTTTAACGGGCTGGGAATGTGTAAGGAGGTAAGGCCGCCTAGGGCGGCAGCAACGCGCGGCGACCAACGCTCACCAAAGTCTGTCCTTTGCACCAGATCGGACATCGAGACCGCGTCAGCCTTGGCCTGCTTGTAAACCCACAGCAGACATCGCTTCCGCGATGCACGGGAATACTACCGTTCCGGTTTCGGCTTCCACTCAACCGCCAGCTTCTGCGCTTCGGCGATCTGTGTCGGGGTCATCTGCTGCGCGATGCGATTTCGATTGCTGATCGCATCTTGGTCACTTCGCGCTGCCGCCAAACTGAGCCACATGTATGCTTGAATATTGTCTTGCGGCACGCCTAGTCCCGTAGCGTAACAGAGGGCAAGATAAACCTGCGCTCCAATATGACCTTGGTCTGCAGCGCGGCGAAACCACTTCGCAGCCTCGATCCGGTTCTCGGCTACGGCCACGCCCGCGAAATGCAGGACCCCGACGTTGAACTGCGCACCATCGTTACCGCGCTCGGCGGCAAGGTGATACAATTTCAATGCTTCAGCTTTGTTCTGAGGCACCCCATTGCCGTTGTCGTACAATGTCCCCAGGTTGTACTGAGCGAAGGTATGGCCTTGATCGGCAGCGAGGCGCCACCACTTTGCAGCCTTAGCGTAATTTTTCGGCACACCTTGGCCGCCGTCGTACATAAACCCGAGTGCGTACTGCGCTTCGGCATTGCCTTGATCGGCCAGCGGACGCCAGAGCCGTAGGGCGGTTGCGTAGTCGCGTCTGCTATGCGCCGCCTGCGCGTCCTCTAGCGACCCCGCAACAGCGGATTCCGCCATCGACAGCGGCGAAGCGAGCGCGAAAAAGACCAAGAGGATCCGGACGATCAGCATGGGAAACCTCAATTGGCGTCGCGACGATGGCAGCTTGTTTGTAGCGGGTCTCGCGCGATAGGTTCACCGCCGACGGCCTCTTGCGGACACAATCGAAGGCCATTGCGCATTAGCCGGATCCGTGCCTTTGAAGCAGTCGCCTATCTGCCCGTAGCTGACCTTCGCGGCGATGCGCGCTGAGAGGCGCTTCTGATCCGAAGCAGAAGTCGCCGCACGACGATCAATACTGAGCTAACCCGACGCCCCTCGGTTGCCCGCCGATGTCCGCTGCGGAGGTCAAAGCTGATATAGTCGTCCGAGGACGACACCGGGTGAGTGGCTTCGCGCTTCAGCTCAACCAGAATTTCGGCGTCGTCGGCTCCAGCCGGCCGCCGACGCGCACTGGCGCAACCCGTAGCGCGAGGCCCGTCGCATCGTCCGTCTCCACCGCGACGCCGCTGAGCGTCGCCGCGCCCGCGGCCGGCTCGAAGCGGCCTGACGGAATGCCCGAGGTGAACCTGCGCAGCGGCTCTTCCTTCTGCATGCCGATGATGGAATCGTAGTCGCCGGTCATGCCGGCATCGGTCATGTAGGCGGTGCCGCCAGTGAGGATCTGATGGTCGGCGGTCGGCACATGGGTGTGCGTGCCGACGACGAGGCTGGCGCGGCCGTCGCAGAAGAAGCCGATGCCCTGCTTCTCGCTCGACGCCTCGCAATGGAAATCGACGACGATGGCGTCCGCGGCGACGCCGAGCGGACACGCACCGAGCTCGCGCTCCAGCGCGGCGAAGGGATCGTCGAACGGGGTCATGAAGACGCGGCCCAAAGCGTTGACGACGAGCGCATGCTTGCCGTTCTTGGTCTCGACCAGAGCGGCGCCGCGGCCGGGCGTGCCGCGCGGATAGTTCGCGGGGCGCACCAGACGCTCGGCGCGCTCGATGAACACCAGGGCTTCGCGCTGGTCCCAGGAATGGTTGCCGAGCGTCACCGCATCGGCGCCGGCATCGAGGAATTCCTGATAGATCGCTTCCGTGATGCCGAAGCCGCCGGCGGAATTCTCGCCGTTGACGACGACGAAATCGAGCGACCAGTCCTTGACCATGCCGGGCAGATATTCGGCGATGGCGTTGCGGCCCGCTCGGCCGACGACATCACCCACGAAGAGAATGCGCAACTTCAGAACTCCGGAAATCGAACACGTCGGATTCGGTTAGCACATAATCCAGCGCGACGTCGTGCGATAGTGCCGGAACCGCCTTGATCTCCTGCGCTGCGAAAGCGAGCCCGATGCCGACGATGTGCTTGGCCTTGCGCAAATGCGCGAAGGTGAAATCGTAATGCCCCGCACCATAGCCGATGCGGTGGCCGAGACGATCGAACGCCGCGAGCGGCGTCAGCATGACGTCCGGAATGACTTCAGCGGCCGCCGGCGACGGCTCGGGAATCCCAAGCGGGCCGAGCATCAGGCGGTCGTTCGGATGGAAGAGGCGGAAGACCAGGGCCTGGCCGCGCGCGGTGACGCAGGGCAGCGCCAGCTTGGCACCCTGCTCCGCGAGCTTCGCGAGCAGCGGCATGGGATCGATCTCGCTGCGGATCGGCGAATAGCCGGAGACGATGCTGCCGGGCAGCAGGTCGAACGGCAACCCGCGCTTGGCGAGTTTGACCGCGGCGGCGGCGCGCTTCTTCTCGCTCAGCGCGTCACGGGCCGCGAGGGCTTTGGCGCGGAGTTCGGCTTTGGTGTTGGACATGCGCGTTTGCTCCGAAGGCGGAGGCTTGCTCCGCTGTCATCACCCGCCTTGTGCGCCCTTGCGCACTGGGGCGGATGATCCAGTATTCCAGAGGCGTTAGTGAGTCACACAAATGCCGCGGCGTACTGGATGCCCCGGTCAAGCCGGGGCATGACACCTGTTGAATGGCCGCCGTCATTCAACAGGCACGAACAGAAGAAACAGTGCGAAGCCGCGGACGCCGTTGAAGCACTCGATCCCGGAGTTCCCTACGAAAGTAGGTGGGCACCATATGTCCGGGCCCACGGGCCCGGCCAGGGACAGTTCCCTAAAGGATCGATAAGGCCCCGGGGATATATGGCTCCTGACGCGCGTCGCAGCCTCGCGAAGGCAATGTAACAACGATACTGACGAATCGCCAGCCCGGCGCAGGTTCGCGATCGCGCGACACTCAAGGATCTTACCCTCCCCTGGAGGGGGAGGGTCGGCTCGCAGCGCGTCAGCGATGCGAGACGGGGTGGGGTGACGGTCTCTCCACAACCAATACTGCCCGTGTGGAGAGATCACCCCACCCCGCTCGCGCTGCGCGCGATCGACCCTCCCCCTCCAGGGGAGGGTAAGGCGCTTGCAGAGACATCGAGCAAACTAACTGCGACCCGTGGCTCCTACCCGATCGCGATTCCGTTGCCGACGGTGCGGTTCAGCACCTGGGTCGACTTCTCGATGCGCTCGGCGGCGGCGTTCAGGGCGTTCACCACAGCGGTCTGCGTCATCCGGGCGCGCTCGACGGCGGCGTTGCGGAAATCCCTGAGCTCGGTCAGCTCCTGCTCCATGGTGCGGACGCGGTTGCCGACGTCGACCAGCTCGTCGCAGACGGTCAGCGCGGCCATCACGGTGAGGCGCGCGTCGCCGATCTCGCCGAATTTTCCGCGCAGCGACTGGATGCGTGTTTCCAGGCTTTCTGCGAGCTTGAGCAGCCGCACCTCCTGGCCCTCCTCGCAGGCCATGCGGTATTGCCGGCCGTTGATGGTGACGTTGATGTGGCTCATCCGTCCTCTCCGGTATCGAGCACCGAGCGTATCGTGACGATCGCCGAATCCAACCGGTCGGAGATCTCGCGGTTGGTGCGCTCGAGCTTGCGCGCCTTCACCAGCGCGCCGTCGAGCTCGTCGGCGAGTCGCGAGCGGTCGGCGCCGAGCGCCTGGATTCGCGCCGCGAGCTCGTTCTCGTCGCGATCGGCGTCACGCCGCCGCTCCACCGCGCTTTCGAGCGCGTCGAGCGCCGCCATCAGCCTGCGGGTCGCGATCTCGATCTCGACCGCGGAGGACTCCGTCATGGCGGAACTGTTGGACACGCGATCGTTCATGTAGTCAGCGGCGGAACCTGTGGCCTTTGCCCAGTGGCCTTTTCCTGGGGCTTGCCGCCCGGCAAAAGACTCGGTTCGGCAAGCGGTTAGAAGCAGAAATTTACGTGGCAAGCTAGCCGAGCGCAACGCCGCCGCGAAACTATGCACCGATCAATCGGGAAAGCAGGTCGTCCCGATCCGTCAGTTCCTCCCGCGCACGCAGGCGACGAAAAAGCGATCTCCACAGAGGCAACTTTTGCGGCCAAATCGGCGTTTGATTGCCTTGGACTCCCGGAACCGAGGTGCTATCCCAGCCCCGACCTTCAGTGGCCGCCAGGCTCCTCCCGCGCGGGCGTACACCGCCTCCAAGCGCCTCATTTCAGACGGATTTCAGACATGACGCAGGTCGATCACTCCCGTATGGCCAACGCGATCCGCGGCCTTTCGATGGACGCTGTCGAGAAGGCGAAATCGGGTCATCCCGGCCTGCCGATGGGCGCCGCCGACATCGCCACGGTGCTGTTCACGCAGTTCCTGAAATTCGACGCCGCCGCGCCCGCCTGGCCGGATCGCGACCGCTTCGTGCTCTCCGCCGGCCACGGCTCGATGCTGCTCTATTCGCTGCTGTATCTGACCGGCAATTCCGAGATGACGCTGGACCAGATCAAGCAGTTCCGCCAGGTCGACTCGCTCACCCCCGGACACCCCGAGAATTTCCGCACCAAGGGCATCGAGACCACCACCGGTCCGCTCGGCCAGGGCATTTCCACCGCGGTCGGCATGGCGCTCGCCGAGAAGATGCTCGCCGCCGAGTTCGGCAAGAAGATCGTCGACCACCACACCTATGTGCTCGCCTCCGACGGTGACCTGATGGAAGGCGTGTCGCAGGAAGCGATCGCGATGGCCGGCCACTGGAAGCTCAACAAGCTGATCGTGCTCTACGACGACAACGGCATCTCGATCGACGGCCCGACCTCGATCTCCGATTCCGTCGACCAAGTGAAGCGTTTCAAGTCGGCGGGCTGGGCCGCCGAGAAGATCGACGGCCATAACCAGGCAGCGATCGCCGATGCCATCACGCGCGCGAAGAAATCCGGCAAGCCGACGCTGATCGCCTGCCGCACCACCATCGGCTTCGGCGCGCCGCACAAGGCCGGCACCTCGAAGGTGCACGGCGAAGCCCTCGGCGCCGAGGAGCTCAAGGCCGCCAAGGAAAATCTCGGCATCTCGCTCGAGCCGTTCGCGGTCGCCGACGACGTGCTGAAGGCGTGGCGTGCAGCCGGCAGCCGCGGCGCCGCCGCGCGCCAGGAATGGGAGACGCGCCTTGGCGAGCTCGGCAGCCGCAAGCGCGCCGAGTTCGAGCGCCGCCTGCGCCATGAGCGTCCCGCTTCGCTCGCCAAGGCCGTGCGCGCCTACAAGAAGGAATTGCTGGAAAAGCCGATGAATGCGGCAACCCGCAAATCCTCGGAAGCGGTGATCGAAGTGATTGCCGCCGCGATGCCGATGGAATTCCTCGCCGGCTCGGCCGACCTCACCGGCTCCAACAACAACAAGGCGAAATCGGCGACCGCGTTCTCGGCCAAGACGCCGAAGGGCCGCTTCATCCACTACGGCATCCGCGAGCACGGCATGGCCGCCGCGATGAACGGCATCTTCCTGCACGGCGGCTTCGCACCGAACGGCGCGACCTTCCTGGTGTTCACCGACTACGCGCGGCCTGCGATGCGCCTCGCCGCGCTGATGGGCGCGGGCGTCGTCTATGTGATGACCCACGATTCGATCGGCCTCGGCGAAGACGGCCCGACCCATCAGCCGGTCGAACATCTCGCCGCGCTGCGCGCCATTCCGAACATGCGCGTGTTCCGCCCCTGCGATTCCGTCGAGGTCGCCGAGTGCTGGGAGCTCGCGCTCAACCGCGTGGACGGACCGACGGTGCTGGCACTGACGCGCCAGAACCTGCCGCAGCTCCGTACCACCGCGCCGAACGACAATCCGTGCGCCGCCGGTGCCTATGAACTGGTCGCTGCCCAAGGCGAAGCCAAGGCGACGCTGTTCGCCTCCGGCTCCGAGGTCGAGATCGCGGTCGCCGCCCAGAAGCAGCTCGCCGAACGCGGCATCGCGTCACGGGTGGTCTCCGTTCCCTCGCTCGAGCTGTTGTTAGCGCAACCAGAGGCGAAACGTGCCGCAATCATCGGCAACGCGCCGGTGAAGGTGGCGATCGAGGCCGCCGTGCGCTGGGGCTGGGATGCCGTGATCGGCCAGGACGGCGAATTCATCGGCATGCATTCCTTCGGCGAAAGCGGCCCTGCCAAGGAGCTTTACAAGCATTTCGGTATTACCGCCGAGGCCGCGGTTAACGCTGTGCTGAAGCGCGTTTCCTGAGAGTTGAGCTTGCCGCAAAAAAGGACTACGTAATCTCTCATATGATCAAGCACCGCCCGGCTGAACCGGGCGTCCGCCCCTAAAAAACCCTCGCAGGCGCGTAGTAGCGCGTTGTGCGGGATGACAACGGTCATTGAAGGAGACGAAACATGGCAGTCCGCGTTGGAATTAACGGTTTTGGCCGCATCGGCCGCAACATCCTGCGGGCTATCGCCGAGTCCGGCCGCAAGGACATCGAAGTCGTCGGCATCAACGACCTCGGCCCGGTCGAGACCAACGCCCATCTGCTCCGTTTCGACAGCGTCCATGGCCGCTTCCCCGGCACCGTCACCGTCGACGGCGATACGATCAACCTCGGCGGCGGCAAGATCAAGGTGACCGCCGAGCGCGATCCCTCGAAGCTGCCCTGGAAGGATCTCGGCGTCGACATCGCGATGGAATGCACCGGCATCTTCACCTCGAAGGACAAGGCCTCCGCGCACCTGACCGCCGGCGCCAAGCGCGTGCTGGTCTCCGCGCCCGCCGACGGCGCCGATGCCACCATCGTCTACGGCGTCAACCACGAAACGCTGACCAAGGAGCACCTGGTCATCTCCAACGGCTCCTGCACCACCAACTGTCTGGCGCCGGTCGCCAAGGTCCTGAACGACCTCGTCGGCATCGAGACCGGCTTCATGACCACGATCCACGCCTATACCGGCGACCAGCCGACGCTCGACACCATGCACAAGGATCTCTATCGCGGCCGCGCGGCTGCGATGTCGATGATCCCGACCTCGACCGGTGCGGCCAAGGCGATCGGCCTCGTGCTGCCCGAGCTGAAGGGCAAGCTCGACGGCGTCGCGATCCGCGTACCGACCCCGAACGTCTCGGTGGTCGACCTCAAGATCGTCGCCAAGCGCGCCACCGACGCCAAGGAGATCAACGCGGCAATGAAGCGCGCCAGCGAGCAGCAGCTCAAGGGCATCCTCGGCTACACCAATGCGCCGAACGTCTCGATCGACTTCAACCACGACCCGCACTCCTCGACCTTCCACGAGGACCAGACCAAGGTGCAGAACGGCACGCTGGTGCGCGTGATGTCCTGGTACGACAACGAGTGGGGCTTCTCGAACCGCATGGCGGACACCGCCGCCGCGATCGCGAAGGTGATCTGAACGTAGGTCTCGTGTCCCGGACGCGGTGCAGCGCCTAAGCGCTGCTCCGCAGAGCCGGGACCCATTCAACCGCGGGACTCGCTGTGATGTGGGTCCCGGTTCTGCAGCGCATCGCTTCGCGCTGCGCAGCGCCCGGGACGAGAGAGATGACCAACAAATTCCGCACCCTCGACGACGTCGAATTGAAGGGCAAGCGCGTCCTGCTGCGCGTCGACCTCAACGTGCCCATGGACAATGGCCGCGTCAGCGACAGCACGCGGCTCGAGCGCGTCGCGCCGACCATCACCGAAATCTCGGACAAGGACGGCAAGGTCATCCTGCTCGCGCATTTCGGCCGGCCGAAGGGACGCGATGCCAAGGATTCGCTGAAGCCCGTCGCCGAGGCGCTGTCGAAGGTGGTGAAGAAACCCGTCGCCTTCGCGGACGATTGCATCGGCGAGCCCGCGGCCAAGGCGGTGGCGGCGCTGAAGGACGGCGACATCCTCTGCCTGGAAAACACCCGCTTCCACAAGGAAGAGGAAAAGAACGATCCCGCCTTCGTCGCGGAGCTCGCGAAGCTCGGCGACATCTGGGTCAATGACGCGTTCTCGGCCGCGCACCGCGCCCACGCCACGACCGAAGGCCTCGGCCACAAGCTGCCGGCCTATGCCGGCCGCACCATGCAGGCCGAGCTGGATGCGCTGGAGAAGGCGCTGGGCTCGCCGGCCAAGCCGGTCATCGCCATCATCGGCGGCGCCAAGGTCTCGACCAAGATCGACCTGCTGGAAAATCTCGTCAGCAAGGTCGATGCACTGGTGATCGGCGGCGGCATGGCCAACACCTTCCTGCACGCCCAGGGCGTCGCCGTCGGCAAGTCGCTGGCGGAGAAGGATCTGGCCGCCACCGCGCTGCGCATCATGGAGAAGGCAGAAGCCGCCAACTGCGCCATCATCCTCCCGGTCGACGCCACCGTCGCCTATCACTTCGCCGCCAACGCGCCCTCGCATGCCTATGGGCTCGATGCGATCCCGGCCGACGGCATGATCCTCGACGTCGGTCCGCAGTCGATCGCCCGCGTCCACGCCGCGATCGACGACGCGGCGACGCTGGTCTGGAACGGCCCCCTGGGCGCGTTCGAGATGCAGCCGTTCGACCGTGGCACGGTCGCGGCCGCCAAGCACGCCGCCGAGCGCACCAAGGCCAAGAAGCTGACCTCGATCGCGGGCGGCGGCGACACCGTCGCGGCGCTCAACCAGGCCGGCGTCGCCGGCAGCTTCACCTATGTCTCGACCGCCGGTGGCGCGTTCCTGGAATGGATGGAAGGCAAGCCCCTGCCCGGCGTCGAGGTGCTGCGCGTCAAGTAAGCTTCAATCGGCAAACATTGAGCGGCCTTGCAAGGCCCAAACGGGAGAAAAAGACAGATGGCTCGGATCACGTTACGTCAACTGCTCGACCACGCGGCGGAGAACGATTACGGCGTACCGGCCTTCAACATCAACAATATGGAGCAGGCGCTGGCGATCATGGACGCGGCCAACCAGGTCGACGCGCCCGTCATCATCCAGGCCTCGCGCGGTGCGCGCTCCTACGCCAACGACATCATGCTCAAGCACATGATGGACGCGGTCACCGAAATCTATCCGCACATCCCGGTCTGCGTGCATCTCGACCACGGCAACGAAGCCGCGACCTGCATGACGGCGATCCAGGCCGGCTTCACCTCGGTGATGATGGACGGCTCGCTGAAGGCCGACGGCAAGACCCCCGGCGACTGGAATTACAATGTCGGCGTCACCAAGACCGTGACCGACATGGCCCATCTCGGTGGCATCTCGGTGGAAGGTGAGCTCGGCGTGCTCGGCTCGCTCGAGACCGGCATGGGCGACAAGGAAGACGGCCACGGCGCCGAGGGCAAGCTCAGCCACGACCAGCTCCTGACCAATCCGGACGAAGCCGTGAAGTTCGTCCAGGAGACCAAGGTCGACGCGCTCGCGATCGCGATGGGGACGTCGCACGGCGCCTACAAGTTCACCCGCAAGCCCGACGGCGACATCCTCGCCATGAACGTGATCGAGGAGATCCATCGCAAGCTCCCGAACATGCATCTGGTGATGCATGGTTCGTCCTCGGTGCCGCAGGACCTGCAGGAGATCATCAACGCCAATGGCGGCAAGATGAAGCCGACCTGGGGCGTGCCGGTGGCCGAGATCCAGCGCGGCATCAAGAACGGCGTGCGCAAGATCAACATCGACACCGACAACCGCATGGCCATGACCGGCCAGATCCGGAAAGTCCTGAAGGACAACCCGGAAGAGTTCGATCCGCGCAAATATCTGAAGCCGGCGATGGAAGCCATGACCAAGCTGTGCAAGCAGCGGCTGCAGGAGTTCAACACCGCGGGCCAGGCCTCCAAGATCAAGCGCGTGCTGACCACCGCCGAAATGGCCAAGCGCTACGCCAAGGGCGAGCTGGACCCGAAGGTGGCGTAAGCGACGTAAGGGCAGGCACCGTCATTCCGGGGCGCGCGCAGCGCGAGCCCGGAATCCATGGTGCCACCGTCGACGCGGATCAATGGATTCCGGGCTCGCGCCAAGGGGCGCGCCCCGGAATGACCGGCCTCCCCCTTTACCCTGCGACCAACGTTAACTCGGCAATTGCCCGAGAACGGTCTAACTTCAGGGGCAAGGGCAGAATCGTTTTGGGAGGACCTCTCGATGAATCTGACTGAGCTCAACAGGATAGCGACCGCGATGGTCGCGCCGGGCAAGGGCATCCTTGCCGCCGACGAATCCTCCGGCACCATCAAGAAGCGTTTCGACGCGATCGGCGTGGACTCGACCGAAGCGAACCGCCGCGATTATCGCGAGATGCTGTTCCGCTCCAAGGAGGCCATGAGCCAGTATATCTCCGGCGTGATCCTCTATGACGAGACGATCTGGCAGGACGCGAAAGACGGCACGCCGCTGGTGAAGCTGATCGAGCAGAGCGGCGCCATTCCCGGCATCAAGGTCGACGAAGGCACGCAGGCCCTGCCGATGTGCCCGGGCGAGCTGGTCACCGTCGGGCTCGACAAGCTCGCCGAGCGCTTGAAGAAATACTACGAGCGCGGCGCACGCTTCGCCAAATGGCGCGCCGTGATCGACATCGGCAGCGGTATTCCCTCGATGACCGCGATCAGCGTCAATGCCCACGCGCTGGCCCGCTATGCCGCGCTGTGCCAGGCCGCGCAGATCGTGCCGATCGTCGAGCCGGAGGTGCTGATGGACGGCGACCACGACATCGATCGCTGCTATGAAGTGACGCAACGCGTGCTCAACAAGACCTTTCAGGAATTGCGGGTGCAGCGCGTCGCGCTCGAAGGCATGGTGCTCAAGCCCAACATGGCGATCTCAGGCAAGAAGTCACCGAAGCAGGACTCCGTCGAGGAGGTCGCGGAGAAGACGATCCGGCTGCTCAAAGCGTGCGTGCCCGCGGCGGTGCCCGGCATCGCCTTCCTCTCCGGCGGCCAGTCCGACGAAGAGGCAACCGCCCATCTTAACGCGATGCACAAGCTCGGGCCGCTGCCCTGGGGCCTGACCTTCTCCTACGGCCGCGCGCTGCAGGCAGCCCCACAGAAGGCCTGGTCCGGGAGGCCCGAGAACGTCGCGGCCGGCCAAGCCGCCTTCAGCCATCGCGCGCGCATGAACGGCCTCGCCGCCAAGGGTGAGTGGCAGAGTAGCCTGGAACAGAAGGCAGCCTAGATCTTGTCGAACAAACCGCCTCCGCCGCGCCCCGCGCCGCGTCTTTATCTTGCGACGCCTGTCGTCGATGATCCCGCTGCGCTTCTTGCCGAGCTGCCGGGCCTGCTCGCCGCCGCCGATGTCGCCGCCGTGCTGCTACGGCTGAAGGAGACCGACCAGCGCACCATGATCACGCGCATCAAGGCGTTCGCACCGCCGGTGCAGAAAGCGGGCGCCGCGCTGCTGGTCGAGGGCCATGCCGAGCTGGTCGCGCGCGGCGGCGCCGACGGCGCGCACCTGCCCGGCATCGCGGCGCTGAAAGAGGCGCTGCCTTCGCTCAAGCCCGATCGCATCGCCGGCGTCGGCGGGCTGACGACGCGGCACCATTCCATGGATGCGGGCGAGCTGGGCGCGGATTATTTGCTGTTCGGCGAGCCCGATGCGAAAGGCCAGCGCCCCTCGGCGCAAGCGATCGCGGAGAGGCTCGACTGGTGGGCCGAGCTGTTCGAGCCGCCCAGCGTCGGCTTTGCGATGTCGCTGGAAGAGGCCCACGATTTCGCCCTCAGCGGCGCCGATTTCGTGCTGGTCGGCGACTTCGTCTGGTCCGATCCGCGCGGCCCCAAGGCTGCGCTGATCGAGGTCGACGCCGCGATCAAGAAGGCGCACGCGACGGCGATAGCCAGCCCAGATCCTGCGGGCGGCGAGCACGGCTAGCGCCCGACATGAAACTCCCCTGCATCACCATGCTGGCGACGCTGCTGCTCACGGTACCGGCGGCCGCGCAGCTCCAGATCACCCCGCCGGCGACAATCCCCAGTCCGCCCGCGGAGAAGCAGAAGCCCAAGCCGCCCCCGCCCGCCAAGAAGAAGGAGGCCGCGCCGGCCCCAAAGCCTTCGGCCTCGCCCAAGCCCGCACCGTCCTCCAAGCCGACGCCAACCCCGACCGTGATCCCGGCGCCGCCGACCGACAATTCCAACGCCGACCTGGTCTTCGGCGCCTATCAGCGCGGCCAGTACAAGACCGCGTTCGACCTCGCCACCGCCCGCGCGCAAGCCGGCGACCCCAAGGCGATGACCATGCTCGGCGAGCTCTATTCCAACGCCATGGGCATCCGGCGCGACTACGTCAAGGCGGCCGACTGGTACAAGCGCGCCGCGGACGCCGGCGACCGCGAGGCGATGTTCGCGCTCGCCATGCTGCGCATTTCGGGCCGCGGCGGCACGGTCGACAAGGGCGAGGCGGTCCGGCTGATGGCCTCCGCCGCCAAGCTCGGCGAGCCGAAGGCGGCCTATAACCTTGCTTTGCTCTACCTTGACGGCCAGACCCTGCCGCAGGACGTCAAGCGCTCCGCCGAGCTGCTGCGCCAGGCCGCCGATGCCGGCCTGCCCGAGGCGCAATACGCGCTCGCGACCTTCTACAAGGAAGGCACGGGCGTGCCGAAAGACCCGGAGCGCGCGGTGCGGCTGCTGCAGGCCGCCTCGCTCGCCGACAATGTCGATGCCGAGGTCGAATATGCCATCGCCATGTTCAACGGCACCGGTACGCCGAAGAACCAACCGGCCGCCGTGGCCCTGCTCCGCAAGGCCTCCCGCCAGGGCAGCGCGATCGCTCAGAACCGGCTGGCCTGGGTGCTGATCAACGGCGTCGGCGTCCCCATGGACAAGGTCGAGGGCTTCAAATGGCACCTGGTGGCCAAAACCGCCGGCAAAGGCGACCCGGAGCTCGACAAGCAATTGTCCGACCTGCCGGCCGAGGAGCGGGCCAAGGCGGAGGCCGCCGCCAAAAAATGGCTCGGGAGCAAATGACTTGACCTTGCGGGCCCCGCAGGGCACCCCATCCCTCAAACAGGCGCGATTTTGCGCTCTTTCCCCCTGATCAAGACCGAAACCTCATGCTGTACTCCGCCACTATCAACGTCATGGTCAAGGCCGCGCGCCGCGCCGGCCGCAGCCTCAAGCGCGATCTCGGCGAGATCGAGCATCTCCAGGTCTCGCTGAAGGGACCGGCGAATTTCGTCTCGCTCGCCGACAAGCGCGCGGAAGAGATCGTCTACCAGGACCTCACCAAGGCCCGCCCCGGCTACGGCTTCATCGGCGAGGAAGGAGGCACCCGCGAGGGCTCCGACAAGAGCCACACCTGGATCGTCGACCCGCTCGACGGCACCACCAACTTCCTGCACGGCATCCCGCAATTCGCGATCTCGATCGGCCTCGTGCGCGAGGGCACGATCATTGCGGGCGTGATCTACAACCCCGCCAATGACGAGCTCTACATCGCCGAGCGCGGCAAGGGCGCCTTCCTCAACGACCAGCGCCTGCGCGTCGCCGGGCGCCGCCAGCTCAACGAATGCGTGGTGGCCTGCGGCCTGCCCCATATCGGCCGCGGCGACCACGAGGAATTCCGCCGCGAGATGACCGCGATCCAGGACCGCGTCGCAGGCCTGCGCCGCTTCGGCGCCGCCTCCCTCGACCTCGCCTTCGTCGCCGCCGGCCGCCTCGACGGCTATTGGGAGCGCGACCTGCAATCCTGGGACATTGCCGCGGGGATGCTGATGGTGCGCGAGGCCGGCGGAACGGTCAGCGACATCGCGACGCCGGGAGATGCGCTGGTGACGGGCAACGTCGTGTGCGGGAATGAGTACGTGCACGGGGAGCTGGTGAAGATACTGCGGAAGCCGGCATAGCCGCACGACTGCTCGATCTCATCAGCTAAGACTCGTCATCGTCAACCTCCTCGTCGCGATATTCCCCGCCGAGGGTCAGGCCCTCGATCGTGGTCGCGCCTTTCGACTTGATGACGCGGCGGAGCGGGACGGAGCTCTCGCTCCGCAGGGCTTCCATCAACTGCTCCGAATGGGTGACGATCCAGATGTCGGCGCGGCGCGATGCCTTGGCGATCAGCCGTGCCAATGGCGCCAGCAGCGACGGATGCAGGCTGGTCTCGGGTTCGTTCAGAGCGATGAACGGCGGAAGCCGATAGCCCATGAATACCGCGAGCAGGCAGATGTATTTCAAGGTCCCGTCGGATAGTTCATGAGCCCTGAACGGCCGCGGCATATCCTCCAGCTGCAGATCGAATTCGCACACGCCGCCCTCTTCCCATGCGCGGAGTTCAGCGCCCGGGAATGCGTCCTGGATCGCATCCTGCAGATCCGTGGCATCTCCTCTGATGGTGTAGAGCGTCGCCAGGGCCGCAGCGAGATCGCTTCCGTCGGCACTGAGCGAGGGCGTCGTGATCGCAAGACAGGGCTTTCGAACCGGCGACGCCGGATCGGTACGAAAGTCGTGATAGAAGCGCCAGCCCAGCATCGCGTTTCTGAGCAGGTCGATCTCGGGGCATTCCTTGCCGTCGAAAAAGCCCGCAAGCGCCGGCTCGGACGGCAGCACCGCATCCCTGTGGCTGCTCCATGCGCCGCTCTCGCTGCGGACGCTGACGAGCGAATTCTTCCGCTCCATCAGCAGAACCGTTCGTTTGCCCTGCGTCGCCTCGATGCTTTCGGACTTGATCATCGGCTCACCGGAAAACGCCGCCTCGAGCGGGGCCGGATATCCGACTTCTATAGAGTATTTGAGACGGTCGAACTTGACCGACAACCGCAACCTTCCATCCTCGCCGCGTTTGCGGACGCCGGACCAGCAGACCGAATTCAACCCGCCTTCCTCGGCGATCGTCCGCGTGATCCGTCCGGCTGCCGCGTCGCGCAACAGCGACAAGGACTTGTAGAGGTTGGACTTGCCGACACCGTTCTCGCCTACAAAGACGGACAGGGGATGGATCGGGATGGAGAGTCGCCGGATGGAACGATAGTTTGAGATCGTAATGTCGGTCGGACGCATCGCATGCTTTCAATCGGCAGGTCTGGTGCGTTCGCAGGTCCAGCGCGAACGCACATCCCATCAATCCAGGGATGCAGTCTCGGTCGACGCTCGCGCGAAAGCAAGCCGGACGCCCGTCGACATCAAGCGACGGCGCATCCAACCCTGGCGGTCAGGACCGATCCGGCGTTCAGTGGCCGGTTCTTGCCGGCGCCGGCGGACCGTACGCCTCGCCGTCCCTCGCCGCCTTCGGCTCCCGATCCCCCGCCAGCACGCGCTGCACGGAGACGAAGAACACCGGCACCATCAGCAGCGCCAGGATCACCACGGCGATCATGCCGCCCATCACGACGCTGCCGAGCGCCTGCTGGCTGGCGCCGCCGGCGCCGTGGGCGATGGCCATGGGGAGCACGCCGCAGATGAAGGCAAGGCCGGTCATCAGGATCGGGCGGAAGCGCAGGCGGCAGGCTTCGATGGTGGCCTCCACCAGGGGCTTGCCCTCTTTGCGCAGATCCTTGGCGAACTCGATGATCAGGATCGCGTCCTTGGCGGCGAGGCCGATGATGGTGATCAGGCCGACGGTGAAATAGACGTCGTTGGGCAGGCTTCGCAGCATCGCCGCGGTCACGGCGCCGACGATGCCGAGCGGTACGGTGAGCAGCACCGCGAGCGGAATGGTCCAGCTCTCGTAGAGCGCGGCGAGACACAGGAACACCACGAACACCGACAGCGCCAGCAGGAATGGCGCCTGCGAGCCCGACAGCTTTTCCTGCAGCGACTGCCCGGTCCATTCATAGCCGAAGCCGCGCGGCAGTTTTCCCGCAAGCCGCTCCATCTCGGCGATCGCATCGCCCGAGGTGAAGCCGGGCCTGGCTTCGCCGGAGATGCGCACGGCCGGATAATAGTTGAAGCCGGCGATCTGCGTCGGGCCGCGGGCCCATTCGACCGTCGCGAAAGACGAGAACGGCACGAGCTGGCCGCGGCTGTTCTTGACGTTGTAGTTGAGGATGTCCTCGGTCCGCATGCGGTCACGGGCGTCGGCCTGCACCACGACGCGCTGCATGCGGCCGCGGTTCGGGAAGTCGTTGATGTAGTTCGAGCCGAGATTGGTCGAGATCGTGTTGTTGATGTCCTCGAAGGTGACGCCGAAGGCGCCGGCCTTCTCGCGGTCGATCACGAGATTGACGACGCCCGCCTCGGGCAGGCCCTCGACATAGACCTTCTGCAGCACCGGGCTGGCATTGGCCTCCGCGATCAATTGATCGGCGGCGCGCATCAATTGCTGATAGCCCTTCTGGCCGCGGTCCTGCAGGCGGAACGAGAAGCCCGAGGAGTTGCCGAGATTGTCGATCGGCGGCGGCTGCAGCGCCGAGATCTTTGCGTCGCGGACCGACGCGCCCAGATCGCGGTTGATGTCGTTGACGATCGCCGCAGCGGAATCCTTCGGCCCGCGCTCCGACCAGTCCTTCAGCGTGATGAAGGCCTGCGCGGTGTTCATGCCCTGGCCGGAAAAGCTGAAGCCCGTGAGGAACGTGACGTTGTCGACGCCGGGCCGCTGCGCCAGATATTTCTCGACCTTCTCGATCACCGCCTCGGTGCGGGCATAGGACGAATCCGACGGCGTCTGCACGTCGGTGGTGACGAAGCCCTGGTCGTCGACGGGGAGGAAGCCGCCCGGCAGGTTGACGAAGGCCCAGGACAGCCCGGCCAGCAGCGCGACATAGACCAGCATCAGGCGGCCGGTGCGGTTCAACGAGAAGCCGACGGTGCGCGAATAGCGTTCCTTGACGCCCTCGAGCATGCGATTGAACCAGCCGAACACGCCCTTCTTGGCGTGACCATGACCGGCCGCGACGGGCTTGAGGAGCGTCGCGCACAGCGCCGGCGTCAGCGACAGAGCCAGGAAGGCGGAGAAGCCGATCGCGGCGACCATGGTCACCGAGAACTGGCGATAGATGATGCCGACCGAGCCCGGGAAGAACGCCATCGGCACGAACACCGCCATCAGCACCAGCGTGATGCCGATGATGGCGCCCGAGATCTGCGACATCGCCTTGCGCGTCGCCTCCTTCGGCGGCAGGCCTTCCTCGCTCATAATGCGCTCGACGTTCTCGACCACGACGATGGCGTCGTCGACGAGGATGCCGACCGCGAGCACCATGCCGAACATCGAGAGCATGTTGATGGAATAGCCGGCGAGCAGCAGCGTGGTGCAGGCGCCCAGCAGCGCCACGGGCACCACGATGGTCGGGATGATGGTGTAGCGGATGTTCTGCAGGAACAGGAACATCACCACGAACACCAGCACCACGGCTTCGACCAGCGTCATCAGCACCTTCTTGATCGAAGCCTCAACCACGGGCGTGATGTTGTAGGGGATCTCGTAGGAGATGTTGGCCGGGAAGAAGCGCGACAGCTCCTTCATCTTCTCTTCGACCGCGCTCGCGGTCGCCAGCGCGTTGCCGGTCGGCGACATCAGGACGGAGAGGCCCGCGGTCGGCTTGCCGTCGAGCCGCGTGTTGAACTGGTAGCTGAGACCACCGACCTCGACGCGCGCGACGTCGCGCAGGCGCACGGTCGAGCCGTCGGCATTGGCGCGCAGGATGATGGCGCCGAACTCGTCCGGCGAGGAGAGCTGGCCCTTGACCAGCACCAGGGTGGAGGTGCGCTGGCTCGACGTCGACGGCTCGGCACCGATGCTGCCCGAGGCGACCTGCGCGTTCTGCGCGGCAATGGCCTTGTTGACGTCGTCGGCGGTGAGCCCATAGCCGACCAGCTTGGCCGGATCGACCCAGACGCGAAGTGAGCGCTCGGTGGAGTACAGCGTGGCGCGGCCGACGCCGGGAATGCGGCGGATCTCGCCCAGCACGTTGCGGATCATGAAGTCGCCGAGGCCGACCTCGTCAAGGCTGCCGTCGGTCGAGTTCAGCGTGATGATCTGCAGCACCGCGCTGGAGGCTTCCTCGATCAGGATGCCCTGCTGCATCACCGCGCGCGGCAGGCGAGCCTCGACGCGCTTGATGCGGTTCTGCACCTCGACCGAGGCGGCGCTGGTATCGGTGCCCGGCTGGAAGTTGGCGATGATCTCGACCTGGCCGAGCGAGTCGCTGGTCGATTCGAAGTTGAGGATGTTGGCGGCGCCGTTGAGCTCCTCCTCGATCAGCCGCGTGACGCTGTTGTAGAGGTTTTCGGGCGAGGCGCCGGGATAGCTGGTCGAGATCGAGATCGAGGGCGGCGCGATGATCGGATATTGCGCGATCGGCAGCAGCGGCACGGCGATCGCGCCGATCAAGCAGATGAACAGCGCGACCACCCAGGCGAAGATGGGCCTGTCGATGAAGAAACTCGCCATGGCGCGTTACCGCGTCAGCTTCTGGGCGTGCCGGTTGTCGGCGGTCGCGTCCGCTTCCGACCAGGTCTGCGGCTTGACCTTGTCGCCGGCCGCGAACTTCTGGAACCCCTCGACCACGACCTTGTCGCCGGCCTTCAGGCCTTCCGTGATGAACCAGACACCGTCCTGCACGGATCCGGTACGGACCGCCTGCACCGCGATGTGGTTGTCATCCTTGACGACGAACACCTCGCTGCCGCCGCCGCCATTGCGCTGGATCGCCTGCTGCGGCACCGCGATCGCGTCGGAATCCAGACCCTGGTCGATGCGGACGCGGACATACATGCCCGGCAGCAACTCGCGCTTGGGATTGGGGAACTCGCCGCGCAGCGTCACCTGCCCGGTATGGGCGTCGACCTTGGCGTCGGAGAACAGCAGCTTGCCGTCGAGCGAATAGATGGTGTTGTCGTCGAGCACCAGGCGCACCTTGGCGGCATCGGATGCGATGCGCTCGAGGTCGCCGGTCTCGAAGGCGCGGCGAAGCTGGTTGAGCTCGTTCACCGACTGGGTGAAGTCGGCATAGATCGGATCGAGCTGCTGGATGGTGGCGAGATTGGTTTCGTTCTGCACCGCGAGGGCGCCCTCGCTGACGAGGGCCGCACCGACCACGCCGTCGATCGGCGCGCGCACGGTGGCGTAGTCGAGATTGAGTTTGGCCCGCGCGAGGTCGGCCTTGCGGCCTTCGACCTCGGCATGGGCCTGGCGCTCGGCCGCGATGGCCTTCTCGTTCTCGGCTTCCGGGGCGGCGCGATCCTTGGTGAGGATGGCGACACGGTGCGCCTGCTGCCTGGCCTGCATCAACGCGGCCTCGGCCTTGGCGAGGGCAGCTTCGTTGGCCATCACCTCGACCTCGAACGGGCGCGGATCGATGCGATAGAGCGGATCGCCCGCCTTGACCTCACTGCCCTGGCGGAACAGGCGCTCGACCACGATGCCGGACACGCGCGGCCGCACGTCGGAGACGCGCGTCGGCGCGATGCGGCCCGGCAGCTCGCGCACCACGGCGCGCGGCTGCGGCTTGACGATGACGATGCTGACGTCAGGATTGGCCGGCGGAGCGGCGGACACTGCGGAGCTGGATTCGTCACAGCCCGCAAGCAGCGGCGCCAGGGCCGCGAGCATCATTGCAACGCATGCCGATCGCGCACGAAGTCCTGACATGAAGTGGGGTGCCCCGATATTGTTGAAACTGGTCACGTTCCGCGCGAGGCCCATTCTGGGCCGTTTCGCGCGCGGCTGACGCCGACAAAATAGAATGCGCCTGCTGCGATGCAACGCATCGTGCAGGCGGCTCATTGTCACACAGCGTATGGTACTGAGTTTATACGGCTTTTGCCGTGTCACTCGATTGTGAGTCGGGTTCCATCGTCGCGTGCTGCGACGGAACAGCGCAATTACTCGGCGGCTTTCATGCGGTACTGGCTGACGCCCCATTCGGTTCCATCGGCGTAGCCGAACAGGCCCGATGTCGCGAGCAGGAACCAGCGCCAGCGCCGCAGCCAGAGCGCGGTCTCCTCGCCATGGACCTTGCGCAAGGACGTCTCGATGGCGTCGCGATGCCTATCGAAATTGCCGAGCCAGTCGTTCGCGGTTCGCTGATAATGCGCCCCGCTCCAGCACCATTCCTTCTCGATCTCGAAGATGTCGTTGAACTGCCTGACGAGGTGATGGCTCGGCATCAGCCCGCCCGTGAAGACGTGCTGCGCGATCCAGTCGTCGCGATCGAGCCGGTCGAACAGCTGCGAGCCGGAGCGATGGGTGACGATTTGCATGAAGAAGCGGCCCTCGGGCGCGAGCCATGACCGCAGGCGCGTCATCAGCTTGCGCCAGTTCACCATGCGTTCGAACATCTCGACCGAGACGATGCGGTCGAACTGTCCGTCGGGCGCGAACACGTTCATGTCCTCTGTGACCACGCGCAGGTTCAGCAAGCCGCGGCGCTCCGCCTCCTCCTCGACGTAAGCGCGCTGCGCCTGCGAGGACGACACCGCCGTCACCCTGGCGTGCGGAAACTGCCGCGCCATCCACAGCGACAGCGAACCCCAGCCGCAACCGAGCTCGAGGATGGCCTGGCCGTCGGCGAGACCGGCATGCTCGACGGTCTGGCGCAGCGCCTCCTCCTCCGCCTCCTGCAAGGTGGTCGCATCGGTCTTGTAGAAGCAGCAGGAATATTTGCGGCTGGGGCCGAGCATTTCGGCGAAGAACGAAGCGGGCACCTCGCCACCCCCCGCCTCGGCTTGCTCGGCGATCGGCCGCAGCATCATCCGACCGGCGAAAGCGGCATCAGTGGCCGCGTCGGGGGCGGCAAGGCGGGTTGCGGTGCGGGAGCACAGGCGCTGGATCGCGGCACGGATCACCACGTCCGGCAGCGGCACGCGTTCGGCAGTCCCGATGATCGCGGAAACGACGCTCATGCGCCCCCCGAATGGCGAACTTCTGCAGATACCTGACGCAGATACCTCATTATCAAAGCGCCGCTTCCGGCCCGGGTTCCCCGAGCTGTCCCCGAAATCGGCGCATCCGGCGCTTTTTTTGGGCTGGCGCTGTGCCATAGTGCGCGCCGCAAGCAAGCTTACGTAACGGATGATACCGGCCATGCCGTCTGGCACTTCCCGCTCCACCATGGATATCGAGTACACAAAACTGTCCTCGCCCAGCGTCTTCCTGGTGCGGATGCTGGTCTTCTTGGTGCTGTGCACGCTGGTGGGCGTGGTGCTCTACAAGCAGATCATCCAGGCCTTCTTTGCCAATCCCGGCCTCAATGCCCTGATCGGCGGCGTGCTGTTCATCGGCATCATCCTGGCGTTCCGCCAGGTCATCCGGCTCTACCCTGAGGTCTCCTGGGTCAACAATTTCCGCGTCGCCGATCCGGGCCTCGCGCCGGCCCGGCACCCGAAACTGCTGGCGCCGATGGCGGCGATCCTCGGCGGCGAGCGCTCCGGGCGGATGTCGATCACCCAGACCACCATGCGGCATTTGCTCGATTCGATCGCGACCCGCCTGGACGAGGCCCGCGACATCTCGCGCTACATGACGGGCCTGCTGGTCTTCCTCGGCCTGCTCGGCACCTTTTGGGGCTTGATCGAGACGGTCGGCTCGGTCGGCAAGGTGATCGACGGGCTCAAGGTCGGCGGCGATTCCGGCGCGTTGTTCGACACGCTGAAGGAGGGCCTCGCCGCCCCGCTCGGCGGCATGGGCATCTCGTTCTCGAGCTCCCTGTTCGGCCTCGCCGGCTCGCTGATCCTCGGCTTCCTCGATCTGCAATCGAGCCAGGCGCAGAACCGCTTCTACACCGACCTGGAAGACTGGCTCGCCACCACCGTGCGCGAATATGGCAGCGGAGAGGTCGCGGTCGCCTCCGGCGGCGGCGGGGTCGCCAGCGGCGAGCTCCAGGCCGCGGTCGAACGCCTACGCTCCGTGCTGGAGGAAGGCAGCGCCAGCCGCGGCACCACGGCGGCGATGGCGAGCCTTGCCGAAGCCATCCAGGCCCTGGTCTCGCATATGCGCACCGAGCAGCAGATGATCCGCGAATGGGCCGACGGCCAGGGCGAGCAGAACCGGGAGATCCGCCGCCTCCTGGAGCGCATCGCCCGCCAGCCGGAGAAGAGCTGACGATAAAACGGAGGTCTCGTGCCCCGGACGCGACGCAGCACCAGAAGCGCGTTTACGCGCGTCTTCGACGCGCTATGGTGATGCGTTGCTGAGCCGGGGCCCAGTACCTTCTTGGGACAAATGGGTCCCGGCTCTGCGCAGCAGCGTTGCACGCTGCAGCGCGTCCGGGACACGAGAGAAGAAGCGGAGAACTAAATGGCTCTAGCGCGCAGCCGCCGCAGCGACAGCTCCCTCAACTACTGGCCCGGCTTCGTCGACGCGCTGTCGACGCTGGTGCTGTCGATCGTGTTCCTGCTGTCGGTGTTCCTGGTGGTGCAGTTCTTCCTGTCGCAGGAGGTCACCGGCAAGGACAAGGCGCTGGAGCAGCTCAACGCCAAGATCGCGCAGCTCAACGAGCTGCTGTCGCTGGAGAAGCTCGGCAAGCTCACGCTCGACGACCAGGTCTCGTCGCTGAAGGCGGGCCTTGCCTCGGCCGAGAGCGAGCGCGACCGCATCAAGGGCCTCTATGACGGTCTCGCCGCCGCCGGCAACGACGCGCAAGGCAAGACCTCCGAGCTCGGCAAGGCGCTGGATTCGGAGAAGGCGGTCTCGGCGCGGGCACTCGCGCAGATCGAGGTGCTCAACCAGCAGATCAGCGCTTTGCGCCGGCAACTGGCCGCGCTGGAAGAGGCGTTGGATGCATCCGAGAAGCGCGACAAGGAATCGCAGAACCGCATCGCCGATCTCGGTTCTCGCCTCAACGTCGCGCTGGCGCAGCGCGTGCAGGAATTGTCGCGCTACCGCTCGGAGTTCTTCGGCCGCCTGCGCGCCATCCTCGGCAACCGGCCCGACATCCGCATCGTCGGCGACCGCTTCGTGTTCCAGTCCGAAGTGTTCTTCGACACCGGACAGGCGATGCTGCTGCCCGAGGGCCGCGCCGAGCTCGACACGCTCGCGACCGCGCTGATCGAGCTCGACAAGAAGATCCCGAGCGAGATCCCCTGGGTGCTGCGCGTCGACGGCCATACCGACGTCCGCCCGGTGAGCGGTGCGAACTTCAAATCGAACTGGGACCTGTCGGCGGCGCGTTCGATCTCGGTGGTGCAATATCTGGTCTCGCTCGGCGTGCCCGCCCAGCGCCTCGTCGCGGCCGGCTTCGGCGAATTCCAGCCGCTCGATCCCGGCAATACCGAGGAAGCCTACAAGCGCAATCGCCGCATCGAGCTGAAGCTGACGGAGCGTTAGTGAGCGCGATCCACCTCCGCCCCTATCGCGTCGAGGACGAAGCAGCCTCAATCGACCTCTGGCATCGCACCTGGCAGCAGGCCTATCCGCAGATCGACTTCGCGGCGCGGCTCGAATGGTGGCGCGAGCGCTGGCGCAAGGATCTGGTGCCGAAGGCGTCCATCGTCGTCGCCGAGCAGGACGGCGTGCTGACCGGCTTCGTCACCATCGACGGCGACGGTTATCTCGACCAGCTCGTGGTCGACCCTGACCACTGGGGTTCGGATGCGGCAAGGCTGCTGGTCGAAGAGGCCAAGCGGCTGTCGCCCTCAGGCATCACGCTGCTCGTCAACAAGGACAACAGCCGCGCCATCCGCTTCTACGAGCGCAACGGCTTTGCCCATGCCGGGGACGATGTGAACCCGACCTCGGGGCGACCAGTGCTGAAGATGATGTGGCGGGCGTGACGCCGCTCACGGTGGGAGCCAGGGAAGCCCGCTAGTCATTGGTGCAGATGACAAGCGATGGAGACGATCGATGAAGCTGCGCGATCTGGCCCAGGGGTCCTCGGTCTTTCTGGGCGTCATCGTCGCCTTCTACGTGTCGACGAGCTATGTCGACCAGCGCTTCGCAGCGCGCGCGACGGCGCCTGCGCAAACCAGCGCCCCTGCCCCATCGGCCTGCGTCGGCGAGGACGGCAGCTGGAAGAACTGGTCATGGCCGAACGTGCCGGCGTTGTCGCCGAAGTGCCCCAAGACCTAAAAAGCCGAAAACAACCCCATGCACAGTAGACGGCGCAAGCAAAATCAATAGCTTGCGAACCGTCCTCGCCGCGCCCTCATGCCCCCTCGAACTGCAGCCTCGCCAGCCGCGCGTAAAGTCCGTTCGCGGCGACGAGCTCGGCATGGGTGCCCTGCTCGACGATCCGGCCCTGGTCCATCACCAGGATGCGGTCGCAGGACAAGACGGTTGCAAGGCGATGCGCGATCACCAGCGTGGTGCGGTGGCGCATCAGCTCTTCCAGCGCGGTCTGCACCAGGGTCTCGCTCTCGGCATCGAGGGCGGATGTGGCTTCATCGAGCAGCAGCAGCGGCGCATCGCGCAGGATGGCGCGGGCGATCGCGATGCGCTGGCGCTGGCCGCCGGACAGCGTCACGCCGCGCTCGCCGAGCGGGGTGTCGAAACCTTCGGGCAGCCGGCGGATGAACTCGGCGGCATGCGCGAGCTCGGCGGCACGCTCGACCTCGGCATCGGTTGCGCCGGGCCGGCCGAAGCGGATGTTCTCGCGGGCACTCGCAGCGAACACGGTGGATTCCTGCGGCACCAGCGCGATGCGGGCGCGGAAATCGCCGGGATCGGCGGATTTGACCGGCACGCCGTCGAGCGAGATCGCGCCGCTGCGCGGGTCGTAGAAGCGCAGCAACAGGTGAAAGATCGTGCTCTTGCCGGCGCCGGAGGGACCGACGATCGCGACCTTCTCGCCGGGGCGCACCGTGAACGACACGGCATCGAGCACATTGACGTCGCGCCGCGCCGGATAAGCGAAGCTGACCTGATCGAAACCGACCTCGCCGCGTGCCGGCACCGGCAGCGCGCGGGGCGAGGCGGGCGCCTTGATGTCGGGCTGCACATGCAGGATCTCGAACAGGCGCTCGGCTGCGCCGGATGCCGCCGAAACCTCGCCCCAGACTTCGCTGAGCTGGCCGAGGCCCGCCGCGGCGAACACCGCATACAGCACGAACTGGCCGAGCCGGCCCGGCGAAATCGCGCCTGACAGCACGTCGTGCGAGCCGATCCAGAGGATCGCGACCACGCTTGCGAACACGATAAAGATGATGATGGCCGTGAGCACGGCGCGCGCCTGGGTCGAGGTGCGCGCGGCCTCATAGGCCTGCTCGACCTCGCCGCCGAAACGCTTCTCGGCGAACCCTTCGCTGGTATAGGCCTGCACGGTGCGGATCGCGCCGACCAGCTCGCCCGCATAGGCGGAGGCCTCGGCGAGCGTGTCCTGCGCATTGCGCGACAGCCGCCGCACCCAGCGCCCGAAGGCGACCAGCGGCAGCACGATCAAGGGGATCGCCAGCAGCACGAAGCCTGACAGCTTCGGGCTCGTGATCACCATCATCGCGGTGGCGCCGAGGAACATCATGAGATTGCGCAGCGCGATCGAGACGGAGGCGCCGACCGCCGATTTGAGCTGGGTGGTGTCGGCGGTGAGCCGCGAAATCAATTCGCCGCTGCGCGCGGAATCGAAGAAGGCGGGCGAGAGCGAGAGCAGATGAGCGAACACGTCGCGCCTGAGGTCGGCGACGATGCGCTCGCCGATCGTCATCACGAGGTAGTAGCGCGCGGCGCTGGCGAGCGCGAGCACGCCGACCACCGCGAGCATCACCGAGAAGTAGCTGTTGATCAGCTCGATGCCCTCGGGCGTCAGGCCGAAATCGATCATCCGGCGCACCGCGACCGGCACCAGCAGCGTGGTCAGCGCCGCGACCGTGAGTGCGACGAAGGCCAGCGCCGCGCGGCCGCGATAGCGGAGGACATAGGGCGCCAGCGCCAGCAGCGGCCGCAGCTTGGCACGGCCCTTGGCCGGCTCTTCGAGCAGCTCTTCCTCGATCGAGGGTGTGTCGGCGGCGTTCATTCCGGGCTGATCGACATATTGGTCATCAAGCCGTTCCACTGCGCTCATGAGATCTGGCCCATTGCATTCGTTTGCTCCCAATAGGCCGGTGCAACAGTAGTGGCAAATCCGGGATGTCCCTTAGGGGCAAACCCGGTTCACCGCGCAAGCCCGGCTTGTTTTGCGGGGTTTCGTGGGGTATAGACCCGGCCAAATCCGTCATTCGCGAGCCACCAGAACAGGCGCCGGGCGCCGAGGAATTTGCCATGAAAGCCGAAATTCATCCGAATTATCATACGATTAAGGTCGTGATGACCGACGGTACCGAGTACCTGACCCGCTCCACCTGGGGCAAGGAAGGCGACACGCTGAACCTCGACATCGACCCGAAGTCGCACCCGGCCTGGACCGGCGGCAACGCCCAGATGCTGGACCGCGGCGGCCGCGTCTCGCGCTTCCAGAAGAAGTTTTCGGGCTTTCTCAAAAAGGATTGATCCGGCCCACAAAGGCTGGACACGAAAAACGCCCCTGGGAGACCAGGGGCGTTTTTGTTTTTGGGGAAGCTCGTGTCCCGGACGCGCTGCAACGCTCTTGCGTTGCGGCGCCGAGCCGGGACCCAGAAAGCCGCACACTCGCTGCCGCATGGGCCCCGGCTCTGCAGCGCACCGTCGAAGAGACGCTGCGCTGCGTCCGGGGCACGAGACCCGAGCGAGGAGCGCAACGGCATCGACGTCGTGGGATGGTGGCCTACCGCTCGAACGCCGCCTTCAGCGCGTTGAGGTGCGGCACCAGCGGATTGCCGATCGCGACGTGCTCGGCCGGCGGGGTGTGGATGGTGGTGTCGAGGCGGCGCACGCGGGCCTGCAGGCTCATCGAGCGATGGATCAGGTCCTGCAGCTGCAAGGGCAGCTTCTCGATGGTGTCGGTGGGGCCGGGATCGGCGGCGCTGAGCTTGACCTTGGTCTTCTCGCGATTGGCCTGGACCAGCGTCATCTCGCCTTCCTTCACCGCACGGTGCAGCAGCAGCCAGGAGGCGAGCTGCATCAGGCGGGTGGTGAGACGCATGCTCTCGGTCGCGTAGGTGAGGCTGACGGCACGGTCGAGCGCCTTGGCCTCGGTGCGGCCGGCGCCGTCGAGATAGGCGGCGGTCTCTTCGACGAGGTCCATGCCCTCGCGGAACAGGACGCCGAACGCCGCAGAATTGGTGAACCGCTCGCTGAGTTGAACGAGAGCGCCGTCGGCCTGCAAACGTTCCATGGTTAACGCCTCTTACGCAACTGTTTGACTGTCCGGCTTGGCGCCGGCTTATGATGAACAAATCATTGCGCGGGCGGGACGCCGAGTCCAGTGACAAGCGCAGATATGGTTTCCGCGGGTCATTCTCAGGAATTCAACCAGGAAGAGACGCAAAAAAGAGCCGCCGGAAAACCGGCGGCTTTGAAAGTTGATAACAGGGAGGCGTCAAACAGAGTGGACAGGAGCCACTCGGTGTCCAAACGAGGACAGTTCCAGTCATAAAGTGAAAAGCTTAATCCGGAGTAAACGAGCTAATTTTTTGAGAGTTCGTTAGCCATGTCGTCCATTGGCCGAGCCAGGTCTCGTGCCCCGGACGCGGTGCGGCACGAAGTGCTGCACTGCTGAGCCGGGGCACAGAACCTTTTGGCCGAGGTGCCTGGAGAAGCATGGGTCCCGGTTCTGCGCAGCAGCGCTGACGCGCCGCAGCGCGCCCGGGACACGAGAGTGCGTCGCGACCTACGACTTGAAAATACTGTTGCCCGCATCGCGCGAGGCGCGCTTCTTGGTGGCGGCTTCTTCCAGTCTGGCGATCTCGGTCTTCAGCAGCGTGACGCGCTCGGTCAGTTCCTCCACTGACAAGAGTGAGAGGTCCTGTCCGATTTCATGGCTGATCTTCTTACGCGGGCGGTCGTCGTCTTCCGTCGCCATCCTCGTTCCTCCTCTCGTCCGCGGACCGGACCCCACGGCTGAAGCAGTTGCCAGTCTGGGCCGCGCTGGCTAAGCAAAGCCCCTCGTTCCTCCCGCACCTTTGCTCAAGGACACATCATGGACAAGCTGCCCGCGCAAATGACCGTGGTCGCCATCTCCAAGCCCGGCGGACCGGAGGTGCTGATCCCCGAACAGCGCAGCCTGCCACAGCCCGGCCCCGACGAGATCCTGGTCAAGGTGATGGCCGCCGGCGTCAACCGGCCCGACGTCGCGCAGCGCTCCGGCGCCTATCCGCCGCCGCCCGGCGCCAGCGACCTGCCCGGTCTCGAGATCGCGGGCGAAGTCGTGGCGGTCGGCAGCAATGCCAAGCGGCATAAGATCGGCGACAAGGTGATGTCGCTGGTCGCCGGCGGCGGTTATGCCCAATACTGCATCGCCCAGGACGCCCAGGCGATGAGCGTTCCTCCCGCACTGTCGATCAAGGAAGCCGGCGCGCTGCCGGAAACGCTGATGACGGTCTGGCACAATGTGTTCGAGCGCGGCGGCCTGAAGGCCGGCGAGACGCTGCTGATCCATGGCGGCTCCTCCGGCATCGGCACCATGGCGATTCAGCTGGCGAAGGCGTTCGGCGCAAAAGTGTTCGTCACCGTGGGATCGCAGGACAAGATCGATGCCTGCCTCAAGCTCGGCGCCGACCGCGCCATCAACTACAAGACCGAGGACTTCGTCGCCGTGGTCAAGGAAGCGACCAACAAGGAAGGCGTCAACCTGATCCTCGACATGGTGGCCGGCGAGTATGTCGACCGCAACTACGATGCCGCCGCGGTGGACGGCCGGATCGTGCAGATCGCAACCCTCAACGGGCCCAAGGTCACCGTCAACATCGCCAAGGTGATGGTCAAGCGCCTGACCCATACCGGCTCGACCCTGCGCCCCCGTACTAATGCGGACAAGGCGGCGATGGTGGCCGCGATCGAAGCGAAAGTGATGCCGCTTTTGCGCGAAGGCCGCGTCAAACCGCTGATGGACAGCACTTTCCCGCTGGAAAAGGCAGCCGATGCGCATCGGCGCATGGAGACCAGCGCACATATTGGCAAAATTGTGTTGGAGGTGTAGGCCGCCGGCCCACAGGCCGAGCCGGAAACCCTTTGATTTTCCTCGCTTTCGTGGCATCTATCGCGACGCACCGAACCACTTTCGTTCGGTCTGAAATCGTCTCACCGAAGAGTTTGCGTCGAACGCGGAGAACTGACCTTGCGTCTGATCAGGTGCCTCGCGCCCATCGCGCTGGGCCTCATGATGCTCGTTGCCGCGTCCCCTGCACGCGCGCTCGACGCTGTCAGCGTTCGCAGTGACGCGCCCGCGATCGATCTCACCGGCGTGCTCGAGCATCAGCGCAGCGATGCCGATCGCATCCAGGTCTCGACCGCGCCCGGCACCGACGGCATCGTCCGCCGCATCGAGGTGCGCGCCCGCGAAGGCGGCCAGAACTGGGTGGTGTTCGCGCTCGCCAACAACACCGACGACCAGCTCGACCGCCTGATCGTCGCGCCGCATTACCGCATCGTCTCCTCTGGCCTGCTGTGGCCCGACCTCGGCCTGTCGCGCATCGCCACGATCACGCCCTCGACCGGCGACCGGCCGGAGCGGCAGGAAAGCCCGACCGCCGACGTGTTTCGTGTCACGCTCGACCCCGGCGCCGTCATCACCTTCGTGGCGGAGCTGCGCACCGACAAGCTGCCGCAGCTCTATCTGTGGGAGCCGGAAGCCTACAAGGACAAGGTCAACTCGTTCACGCTGTACCAGGGCATCGTGATCGGCATCTCCGGACTTCTCGCCCTCGTGCTCACCATCCTGTTCGTGGTGAAGGGCAGCATCATGTTCCCGGCCGCGGCGGCGCTGGCCTGGGCGGTGCTGGTCTATATCGGCGTCGATTTCGGCTTCTGGGGCAAGGTGCTCGACATGTCGAACAACGCCGAGCGCATCTGGCGCGCGGCGGGTGAGGCGATATTGGCGGCGACGCTCTTGGTGTTCCTGTTCGCCTATCTCAATCTCAGCCGCTGGCACGTGCGCTATTCGCACATCACGGTGGGCTGGCTTGCCTTCCTCGGCTCTCTCGTCGCGCTCGCGCTGTTCGATCCGGCGGTGGCCTCCGGCATCGCGCGCATCTCGCTGGTGCTGATCGCCTTCGCCGGTTTTGCGCTGATCGTCTATCTCTCCACCCACGGCTTCGACCGCGCCGTGCTGCTGATCCCGACCTGGTTCCTCCTCGTGGTCTGGGTGGTCGCGGCCGGCATGACGGTCGCCGGCTCCGTGACCAACGACATCGTCGGCCCTGCCCTGCTGGGCGGCCTCGTGCTGATCGTGATGCTGATCGGCTTCACGGTGATGCAGCACGCCTTTGCCGGCGGCGGCGCCTCCACCGGCGTCGTCTCCGACATCGAGCGGCGGGCCCTGGCGCTGGCCGGCTCAGGCGATCTGATCTGGGACTGGGACGTTTCGGCCGACAAGGTGTTCACCAGCCCCGAGACCGAGGCCCTGCTCGGCCTCAAGCGCGGCACGCTGGAAGGGCCGGCGGCCTCGTGGCTCGAGGTGCTGCATCCGCTCGACCAGGACCGCTTCCGCGCCGCGCTCGACAGCGTGCTCGACCAGCGCCGCGGCCGCCTGGTGCAGGATTTCCGCCTGCGCACGCCGGATGGTCACTTCATGTGGTTCGCGCTGAAGGCGCGGCCGGTGGTCGGCTCGGACGGCGAGGTCTCCCGCGTCGTCGGCACGCTCACCGACGTCACCGAGCTGCGCAACGCCGAGGAGCGCCTGCTGCACGATTCCGTGCATGACAATCTCACCGGCCTGCCCAACCGCAAGCTGTTCATGGACCGGCTGGGTGCGGTGGCGCACTTCGCCAAGACCATGCCGACGCTGCGGCCGACGCTGATGGTGATCGACCTCGACCGCTTCAAGCAGGTCAACGATTCCGTCGGCATCGCGGTCGGCGATTCCATCCTGCTGACGCTCGCCCGCCGCCTCACCCGCATCCTGAAGCCGCAGGACACGCTGGCCCGCATGGCCGGCGATCAGTTCGGCCTGATCCTGCTGTCGGAGCAGGACCCGGCTCGCATCACCGCCTTCGCAGAGACCATCCGCAAGACCATCCGCGCGCCGATCGCCTTCAACGACCGCGAGATTTTCCTCACGGCGTCGATCGGCCTCGCGCTGTCCGATCCGCAAACACAGCTCACGGACGAGATCATCAAGGACGCCGAGCTTGCGATGTATCATTCCAAGCGCATCGGCGGCGACCGCATCGACGTCTACAAGGCGGCGATGCGGGCGCGGAAGACGGATCGCCTGACGCTGGAGAGCGAGCTGCGCCGCGCCATCGAGCGGCAGGAGCTCACGATCCTGTACCAGCCGATCGTGCGGCTGGAGGATCGCTCCGTCGCCGGCTTCGAAGCGCTGGTGCGCTGGGATCACCCGAAGCTCGGCCGCATGGCGCCGTCGGAGTTCATCACCATCGCCGAAGAGACCGGCCTGATCGTCGACCTCGGCATGTTCGTGCTCGACCAGACCGCCAAGCAGCTCTCGATCTGGCAGCGCGCGATGCGCTCGCGCGAGCCGATCTTCGCCTCCGTCAACGTCTCGTCACGGCAATTGCTACGCCATGATCTGATCCACGATATCCGCACCGTGCTGTCGCGCTCCTCGGTGGCGCGCGGCACGCTGAAGCTGGAACTGACGGAATCGCTGGTGATGGAGAATCCGGAGCACGCGGCGCAGATGCTGACGCGGATCCGCGAGCTCGGCACCGGGCTGTCGCTCGACGATTTCGGCACCGGCCATTCCTCGCTGGCCTATCTGCAGCGCTTCCCGTTCGACACCATCAAGATCGACCAGTCCTTCGTCCGCACCACCAACCGCGGCACCCGGCCGGTGATCCTGAAGTCGATCATCGCGCTCGCGCACGACCTCGGCATGGACGTGGTGGCCGAAGGCGCGGAGACCGATTCCGACGCGGTCGAGCTCTACCAGATGGGCTGCGAATATGCCCAAGGCTTTGCCTTCGGCGAGCCGATGGACGCGGACGCCGCGATGCGGCTGCTCACGGAAGTGCGGCTGGAAGCGGCGAGCTGATCTTTCTTCCCTCTCCCCTTGCGGGAGAGGGTCCGCTCGCGCAGCGAGCGGGGGTGAGGGGTATGTCTCCGCGAGTCCAAATCTCTCAGTTGAAGATGCCGAAGCAACCCCTCATCCGGCGCTTCGCGCCACCTTCTCCCACAAGGGGAGAAGGGACAAATCGCGCTACCGCCGCCCGTCCTTCTTCAGCTTCGTGAACCGCACGCTCTCCCCATCCGGCATTCGCATCGCCTTGAAACCCGCGGCGAGGCAGGCTTCGCGCTGGGGCATCTGGATGTCGGGGCTACGCGAGGTGTCCCACCACGAGGCACGATTGGCCGCGCGCGGCAGGGCCGCGCCGATGATCTCCTCGATCTGCTCGAAGGTCAGGACGAATTCGGCCTGCTTCTGCCGCAGCAGATAGTCGCGCAACGCGTCGTAGTCGTTCACGTCAGTCCTCTCGTTCCGCGCACATGAGCTGCCCAAAACCGAGCATCACATACACCGTTTCTTAACTCATTGCGGCAGCGGCGTCCCGCCTTAAAGACTGCTCAAGCTTTCGGGCGCATCCAGTAGGATCGGGAGCAAACGATGCTGTCTGGATGGCGCGAAGTCATGGCCCGCCGGCCGTGGCGGATTTCGGCGAAGCTGCTGATCATCTCGTCCGTGGTGACGGTGATCGGCTTTTCCGCCATTTGCGTCAACGTGATGCTCGACATGCGCCGGGGCGAGGAGGCGCTCGCCCGCCAGACGCTGGAGAACCTCGCGACGACCATCCAGTCAGACGTCAGCCGCAACGTCGAGATCTACGATTTGTCGCTGAAGGCGGTCGCCAGCAACATGCTGCTGCCGGAGCTCGCGACGGTGTCGAAGCCGGTCCGCCACCTGATCCTGTTCGACCATGCGACCACCGCCCGGCATTTCGGCGCCATCCAGGTGTTCGACCCCGAGGGCAGGCTGGCCATCGACGCCTCCACGCTCGATCCCCTCCCGGAGAACCGCAGCGAGGAAGAATATTTCAAGGTTCATCGCGACAATCCCGACGCCGGACTCTTCATCAGCCGTCCGATGCTGTTCCGCGGCGCCTACGCGATCGTGCTGAGCCGCCGCATCAGCGACACCGACGGCGGCTTCCTCGGGGTCGTCGCCGGCTCGATCCGCTTCAGCTATTTCCACGAATTGTTCGAGCGGCTGAATCTCGATCCTGAAGACACCATCACCGTGCTCAAGCGCGACCGCACCATCATGATGCGACGGCCGTTCGATCTCGACATCATCGGCACTAACCTGAACGACCGCCGGGCCTGGAAGCCCGAGAACCTCCCGGTCGGCGCCGCCTATTCCGGCCAGGGCCCGGTCGATCCGACGCCGCGGCTCTACGTCCGCAGCGCCGACAGCGGACCGCTGTTCGTGGTGGCGGGCAAGCCTCTGGCCGCGGTGTTCGCACTCTGGCGGAAGGAAGCGTTTCGCATCGGTGCCGTGGTGCTGGCGCTGGCGCTGTTCGTGCTGGGATCGACGCTCGTGCTGGCGCGCGAGATCGGCCGGCGCGCCGAGGCCGAGCGCAAGCTCGAGGAGATGGCGACCACGGATGCGCTCACCGGTTTGAAGAACCGTCGCAAATTCGATTCCGTCATCGACGTCGAATGGCGGCGCGCGATGCGCCAGAAGTCTCCGCTTGCGCTGCTGATGATCGATGCCGATCACTTCAAGGCCTATAACGACACGTTCGGCCATCAGGCGGGTGACCAGGTGCTGGTCGGCATCGCCATCTGCATCTCGGATTCCGTGAGCCGGGCCGGCGACTGCGCCGCACGCTATGGCGGCGAGGAATTCGCCGTGCTGCTGCCGAACATTTCGGCGCCGGATGCTTTCAAAGTCGCCGAGACGATCCGCACCAAGGTGCAGGGCTGGTCCGACGACGAGGTGATTTCGACGGTATCCTGCGGCGTCGCCAGCCTCGTGCCCAGCGCCGGCATGGATTGGACGGTCCTGGTCGCCGCCGCCGACAAGGCGCTTTATGCAGCCAAGGCCGGCGGGCGGAATCAGTCGGTTGTGGCGAGCCTGCCGAAACTGTCGCTGGTGGCGTGAGGCGAAGTGATCGTCATCAGGCGGTGACGCGCGCTACACCAAAGGTGTCGTCCCTGCGAACGCAGGGACCCATACCGCGGAATCTATCGAACGTCGGAAGTAGCAGTTCCGAACGACGAGTCTTCGCCAAACTACTCTCTGGGTTATGGGTCCCTGCGTTCGCAGGGACGACACCGAATATGTGGCGCGCTACTGCCCCAGATACTTCTTCATCTCCGCGATCAAGCCGTCGCGCAGCTCCGGACGCTTCAGGCCGTAGGCGATGTTGGCGCGGAGGAAGCCGGGCTTGGAGCCGCAATCATGGCGCTCGCCCTCGAACTCGACGCCGTAGAATTTCTGCGATTTGGCAAGGCCGATCATGGCGTCGGTGAGCTGGATCTCGCCGCCGGCGCCGCGCTCCTGCGTCTCCAGGATCTTGAAGATCTCGGGCTGCAGGATATAGCGGCCGGTGATCGAGAGGTTGGAGGGCGCGGTGCCCTTGGCCGGCTTCTCGACCATGCCGTCGACCTCGAACATCTTGCCGTTGCGCTTGCCGACGCCGCAGATGCCGTATTGATGGGTGAGATGGTCCGGCACTGCCTCGACCGCGACCAGATTGGATTTCTCGCCGAGCGTCGAGGCCGTCTCGATCATCTGCTTGAGGCAGCCGGGCGAGTTGAGCACGAGCTCGTCGGGCAGCACGACGGCGAACGGCTCGTTGCCGACGATGTCGCGCGCACACCAGACCGCGTGACCGAGGCCGAGCGGCGCCTGCTGGCGGGTGAAGCTGACCGCGCCGGCCTCGGGCTGGTTCTGCGCCAGGATCTCCTGCTCGGCCTTCTTGCCGCGCTGGCTGAGCGTCGCGTCGAGCTCGTACATCCGGTCGAAATGATCTTCGATGACGTTCTTGTTGCGGCCGGTGACGAAGATGAAGTGCTCGATGCCGGCCTCCCTCGCCTCGTCATAGACGTATTGGATCAGCGGCTTGTCGACGATGGTCAGCATTTCCTTCGGCATCGCCTTGGTGGCGGGCAGGACACGGGTGCCGAGGCCGGCGACGGGGAACACGGCTTTGCGAATTTTCATGGGATTGATCGAATACCTGGGGGCAGATGGGAACGGAGCCAAGAACGGAGCAATGGCATCTTGCTAACCTGTTTGCAGCCGCCAACAAAGGCGGTTGTGGGGCCTCATCCGCGCAGAGTTAAGAAAAAGGCCGCCACCAAAATTTCACCTTTGTTAAGCTATTGGCAACCGGTACCAGGCCTCCTGATGGCGGATTTTTGAAAAGCCCGACGGGTGGGACATGATGCAATCGGTGGCAGGGCAGACAAGGCGGGCGGTATCCGCGACCGGCGCGGTGATGGTCGCAGTCGCTCTGCTGCTGCCCGCAGTCGCGCATGCCCAGGCGCAGAACGGCCTGTCCAACCTGTTCGGCGGCATCTTCTCCGGCCCCAATCCTGCGCCGTCGCAAGCCCCGGCGAGCTCCGGCGGACCCCAGCCCTGGAGCGGTGAGGACGGCGCCTCCGGCCATCCCTTGATGACGGCCGCGGCGATCCGCGAGGCCGCCGGCAACTTCAACAATTGCGTCGCCGGGATGTGGCCGGATGCCGCACGGCGCGGCGTCACGCAGGAAAACTTCCAGCGCTTCACGGCCGGGCTCTCGCCTGACCTGCGCATCATGGATCTGATGGACTCGCAGCCCGAGTTCACCAAATCGATCTGGGACTATCTCGACATCCTCGTGAACGACAACCGCCTCGCCAAGGGCCGCGAGGTGCTCGCCAAATACAAGGCGCAGTTCGACGCGACCGAGAAAGCCACCGGCGTCGACCGCTACATCATCGCCTCGATCTGGGGCATCGAGTCCAATTACTCGACGCAGATGGGCGACCGCAGCGTGCTGCAATCGACCGCGACGCTGGCCTGCATCGGCCGCCGCCAGGCCTATTTCAAGGACGAGTTCCTCTCGGCGCTCGAGATCGTCAACCGCGGCGATCTCAGGCCGGAGCAAATGCGCGGCTCCTGGGCCGGCGCCTTCGGCCCGACCCAGTTCATGCCGACCGCGTTCAAGCGTTTTGCCGTCGATGGCGACGGCGACGGACGGCGCGACGTCGTCGACAACCCCACCGACCTGATCGCCTCCACGGCCAACAACCTGAAGAAGGACGGCTGGCAGGCCGGTCAGACCTGGGGCTTCGAGGTCGTGGTGCCGCAGGGATTCAACTACATGCTGGCCGACCGCGCCAAGGCGATGCCGATCGCGCAATGGGAGAAGCTCGGGCTGAAGCGGGCGACCGGCCAGCCGTTCCCGCACCCGGCGGAGAAAGCCTATCTGCTGGCGCCGGCGGGCGCGCAGGGGCCGGGCTTCCTGATGTTGCAGAACTACCGCGTCATCATGAAGTACAACCCGGCCGAGGCCTATGCGCTCGCGATCGGCCATTTCGCCGACCGCTTGCGCGGCGGCCAGCCCTTCGTGCAGCCCTGGCCGCGTCAGGAACGGGAGCTGTCCCGCACCGAACGGCTGGAACTGCAGCAGCTGCTGGCCCAGCGCGGCTTCTACAAGGGCACCCCGGACGGTCAGTTCGGCGGCCAGACCCGGGAGGCCCTGCGTAACTTCCAGGCCTCGATCGGGGTGCCCGCCGACGGATTTGCGTCGTCCGACGTGCTGGACCGGCTGCGCGGGCGGTAAAATCGCCCCGAAAGTAACCCTGAACAGGGATTTCGCCCGCCGACCTTGACGGAGGCGGCTGTTCCCCGGTGTATGGGGCAAGAATCTGCAATGGAATTTGCCTGTTTGGCGCCCGATTCCGTTATTATATTGAGCCGCTTCCGATCCCCGTTGCGCGTGCCCGAGATCGCATGTCCAAGAAGTCCCTCTTCAAGGCGCTGACCGAGACCGGCCCGCTGATCGCGCTGGGGACGGCGCTTGCGATCCTGGTATCGGTCGCGGGGCCTGCTTCGGCGCAGTTCTTCAACTTCCCCGGCTTCGGCGGCCCGCCGCAGCGCTCGGCTCCACCACCACAACGGGGGGGAGGCGGCGGCGGATGGTTCGGCGGCGACTTCTTCGCGCCGTTCCAGCAGCAACAGCCCCAGGCACCGCGCCAGGATTTTTCGCGCGCACCCGCGCCCGCCAAACGCGACACCACTCCCGACAAGAACGTGCTGGTGATCGGCGACGCCATGGCCGACTGGCTCGCCTATGGTCTGGAAGACGCCTACACCGAGCAGCCCGACATGGGCGTGATCCGCAAACACAGGACCAATTCGGGCCTGATCAAGTACCAGCCGAAGGGCGAGCCTTCGGATTGGGCGGCGGCTGCGAAGGGCATCCTCGAGACCGAGAAGCCTGATGTCATCGTCGTCATGCTCGGCCTCAACGACCGCGCCGCGATCCGCGAGCCTGTCGCCGACAAGTCGGACAAGGCCACCGACAAAGACAAGGATAAGGACAAGAAGAACGACAAGGGCGCGCGCGCCAAGCCGCAAGGAAAAAGCGACGGCAAGCCTGGCGAGACCAAACCCGGCACCGAAAGCGCCGCCAAGCCGGACGACAAGCCTGCAGACGCCGACCTGCCGCAGGATGATGCCGACAACGCCGATACGCCGGCCGCCGCCGCGCCGGGCAAGACGGCGCGTAACCCGAACGGCCTCTATGAATTCCGCGACGACCGCTGGGTCGAGCTCTACGGCAAGAAGATCGAGGAGCTGGCAGGCGTCCTCAAGGCCAAGGGCGTGCCGGTGCTCTGGGTCGGCCTTCCCGCCATCCGCGGGCAGAAGGGCACGGCGGACATGCTGTTCCTGGATTCGCTCTATCGCGAAGGCGCCGCCAAGGCCGGCATCACCTATGTCGACGTGTGGGACGGCTTTGTCGACGAGGCCGGCCGTTTCCTCCAGAAAGGTCCCGACTTCGAAGGCCAGATCCGCCAGCTCCGCAGCTCTGACGGCGTCTTTTTCACCAAGCCCGGCGCGCGCAAGCTCGCCCATTATGTCGAGCGCGAGATCACGCGCCTGCTTGCCGGTCGCTCCGGCCCGATCGCGCTGCCGAGCGAGCCGGCGACGCCCGACACCAGCGCCGAGCCCGGCAAGCCTGCGCCGCGGCCACTGGCGGGACCGATCGTGCCGCTGGTTGCGGCTTCAATCTCGACCGATCAATTGCTGGGCGGACCGGGCTCGCGTCCCGCCGCCGTCGATGCGCTCGCCGCGAAGACAATGGTGAAGGGCGAGCCGCTGACGGCCCCGGCCGGCCGTGCCGACGATTATGCCTGGCCGCGCCGCGAAGTCGGGCGCGAGCAGGCCAAGGGCGATACGCCAGTTGCGGCGACGACGCCTGAGGGCGGTGCTGCTCCGAGCGCCGCGGCTGCGATCGCGCCGCCAAAGCTCGCGCCGAAGAAGCCGCCGATTGTGCAGCAGCCGGCACAGGCGACACCTTCATTCCGCGATTTCTTCGGCCTCGGTTCGCCGCAGCCAGCTCCGCCGCGTCAGCTGACGCCGGCGCCCGGACCACGCAATCCGGCACAGAATCCCGCGATCCCGCGACCGCCGGGTAACGTCGGCCGCTCGGCCGAGATGTTCCGATAAGCGAAGGTCTCGTGTCCCGGACGCGACGCAGCACCTCTTGGTGATGCGGCGCAGAGCCGGGACCCAGCTCCTCTCAAAAAAAGAATGGGCCCCGGCTCAGCAGCGCACCACTGCGTGATGCGCTGCGTCCGGGGCACGAGAAACGTGAGCTCTTGGCCCAGTCGTTAATAGCGCCAGCGCGGCGGCGGGCGGCGGGCAGGACGCGACATCAGCAGCGCGAGCGCGAAACCGATCCCGCCGGCCACCATCAGCGCGCCGAGCGGGTTGTCCTGCACCTTCTTCGACAGCGCCTGTGTCCCATCGCGGAAAGTGTCGCCGCTGTTGTCGTAGGCGTCCTTGGCGTAGCTGGTCGCGGTGTCCGCAGCGTCGCGCACGGCATCCTTGGCCTGGCCATAGAGATTCTGCACCGTGCCCGCGGCTTCCCGGGCCTTGCCCGAGGCCTGCGTCTTGGAATCGCCTGCGATATCTCCGATCGCGCTTTCCGCCTTACCTGCGTAGTCCTTGGCCGCGCCAACAATCCGATCCGTATCCATGATGCTCCTCCTCGGGGGTCAGCCGAAGTAACCGATCAGGAGCAGCGCAGTTCCAAACCATAACGAAAGTGTTGGCCTACAGGATGAGCCCGCCATCGACGACCAGCGTCTGGCCAATGATGTAGGACGACAGCGGCGAGGCCAGGAACAGCGCCGCGCCCGCCATATCGGCCGGCGTGCCCAATCGCCGCAGCGGGATGCGCGCGAGCGCGCCTTCGAGCCGCTTCGGATTGTCGGTCGTCACCTTGGTCATCTTGGTGTCGACGAGCCCGGGCGCGATGCCGTTGACGCGGATACCGTCCTCGGCCCAGGCCTCGCCCAGCGTCCGCGTCAACCCGACCGCACCGGTCTTCGAGGCGTTATAGGCGGGATTGCCCATGGTGGAATGATAGGCCGCGGTCGAGGACACCATAATCAGCGCGCCCTTGGAATCCCGCAACATGGAATGAAATCGCGTCGCGCAAGCCATCAGGCTCATGAGATTGACCTCGACCACCTTGCGAAAGCCCGCCATCTCGAACTCGCCGCGGCGATAGAGCACCGCGCCTTGCGCCAGTACGAGCACATCGAGCCTGTCGAAGGACGGCTTGAACGCTTCGACCGCACCGGGATTGCTGACGTCGAGCTGCGCATAAGAGAGCCCGGTGAGATCGGAGCCCTCCTCGATCGAATAATCCTGCTTCTGTGCCCGCGTGCCGCACACCGCGACAAGCGCGCCCCTGGTGCGAAACGCCTGCGCGATGCCGTTGCCGATCCCGCTCGAGCCGCCGACGACCAGCACCTGCTTGCCTGAGAAATCCAGCTCGTTCGCCATCGCGCACCTCCCCTATTGCTTTGCTTGTTTGACCTGTCTGCGGATCGATGCCAGCCTTGTCAATCATAACAAGAACACGCACGGTTTGAGGAAACAGCATGTCCGAGTTCAAGGAGCTCAGCCGGTCCGTCAAGGGCTTGACCGTTCTCGTCACGGGAGCTGCCAGCGGCATGGGGCGCGCGACCGCGCGCGTGTTCGCGAGCGAAGGCGCCAACGTCGCGGTCACCGATTTCGACGGGCAAGGCGCGCAGGCGGTGGCCGAGGAGATTGCCGCGAGCGGCGGCGCGGGAAAGGCGTGGAAGCTCGACGTTGCCGACGGCGGCGAGATCAAGCGCGTGGTCGGCGAGGTCGCCACACATTTCGGCGGGCTCGACATCGTCGTCAACAATGCCGGCATCTCCGTGCGGGTTGCGATCGACGACGAGGGCTATGAGGACGCCTGGGCCAAAGGCATCGCGGTGATGCTGACGGCGCATCCGCGCGTCATCCGCGCCGCGCTGCCGCATTTGCGCAAGTCGAAGTGCCCGCGCATCGTCAACATCGCCTCGACCGAGGCGCTTGGCGCCACCGCATTGCACAGCCCCTATTCGGCCGCGAAGGGCGGCGTTGCCAGCCTCACCCGCTCGCTCGCCGTGGAGCTCGGCCGCGAGGGCATCACCGTCAACTGCATCTGCCCGGGTCCGATCCGTACGGGGATCACCGACCGCATCTCGGAAGAACACAAGACGATCTACGCCAAGCGACGCACCGCGCTCGGCCGTTACGGCGATCCTGAAGAGGTCGCACATATGACGCTGAGCCTGTGCCTGCCGGCGGCATCGTTCCTCACCGGCGCGGTGATCCCGGTCGACGGCGGGTTGATGGCGCGGAACGCGTAGGAGACATCGAAGGTGCGTAGCCTGGATGGAGCGCAGCGCAATCCGGGTAGGCTTTTCCGCGGGGTGAGAATCCCGGATTACGCTACGCTCCATCCGGGCTACGGGCTGCCATGCGCGCCGCGCGTTGACAACGCCTGTTACGGGAGTAGCTTTTTCGCCGACAGAGCGGGAGCAACCGCTCGCGACCCGCGGGAGAGAACGTCATGACGATCGCCATCCGGCAGCTTCAAAAACATTTTGTCGGCGAGGTCTCCGGCCTCGACCTGCGCAAGCCGCTCACGCCGGATGAGGCGCGCGAGATCGAGGCCGCGATGGACAAATATGCGGTGCTTGTGTTCCACGACCAGGACATCACTGACGAGCAGCAGATGGCCTTCGCGCTGAATTTCGGCGAGCGCGAGGAAGCGCGCGGCGGCAACATCACCAAGGCGAATGAATACCGGCTCACGTCGGGCCTGAATGACGTCTCCAACCTCGGCAAGGACGGCAAGCCGCTGCCGAAGGACAGCCGCGCCAATCTGTTCAACCTCGGCAACTGCCTGTGGCACTCCGACAGCTCGTTCCGCCCGATCCCCGCAAAGTTCTCGCTGCTGTCGGCACGCGTGGTGAACCCGAAGGGCGGCAACACCGAATTCGCCGACATGCGCGCCGCCTATGACGCACTCGACGACGACACCAAGGCGGAGATCGACGACCTCGTCTGCGAGCACTCGCTGATGTATTCGCGGGGATCACTCGGCTTCACCGAATATACCGACGAGGAGAAGGAGATGTTCAAGCCGGTGCTGCAGCGGCTGGTGCGGACGCACCCGGTGCATCGCCGCAAGTCGCTCTATCTGTCATCCCACGCCGGCAAGGTTGTCGGCATGAGCGTGCCCGAGGGGCGCCTGCTACTGCGCGATCTCAACGAGCACGCGACGCAGCCCGAATTCGTCTATGTCCACAAATGGAAGCTGCATGACCTCGTGATGTGGGACAACCGCCAGACCATGCACCGCGTCCGCCGCTACGACCAGTCGCAGCCCCGCGACATGCGAAGGGCGACGGTGGCCGGGACCGAGCCGACGGTGCAGCAGCAGGCGGCGGAGTAGGCAGACAGTAGCGACATACTCCGCTGTCGTCCCGGACAAGCGTAGCGCAGATCTGGGACCCATACCCACAGGAGGTGGTTTGGCGAAGACTCGGAGTTGGCAGCCAGCACAAAAACCACACCCTGTGGTTATGGGTCCCCGCGTTCGCGGGGGACGACATCGAGGGTAAGGCGCCAGCTACGCGTGCCCGGCCTCGTTGGAGAGCATGCCGGGGTCGATGCCGATCTTCCGCAGCGCGCGGGAATATTTGTCGTCGACGTCGTCGCCGAAGATCAGATCCGCATCCGCATCGCAATGCAGCCAGCCGTTGCTCTGGATCTCGGTCTCGAGCTGGCCCGGCGCCCAGCCGGCATAGCCGAGCGCGAGAATGGCGTGCTTGGGGCCGGAGCCGTTGGCGATGGCGCGCAGAATGTCGACGGTCGCCGTGAGGCAGACGCCGTCGTCGATCCGCAGCGTCGCGTTCTCGATGTAGAAGTCGCTGGAATGCAGCACGAAGCCGCGGCCGGTATCGACCGGGCCGCCGCGCAGCACCTTCATGCTTTCGGCATTCTCCGGCAGCTTGATGTGCTCGCCCTTCTTGATGATACCGAGCTGCTGCAAGAGCTCGGGAAAGTCGATGCTGCCGGCCGGATGATTCACGATGATGCCCATCGCTCCCTCCGCCGAATGGGCGCAGAGATAGATCACCGAACGCTCGAAGCGGGAATCGCCCATCACGGGCATCGCAATCAGCAGCCGGCCGTCGAGATAGCCGGCCGAATTGGGGAGTCCGGAGCCCGCCCTGCGGGTGCTTTCGCCCGTCCTCTTGCCTGTGGGAGCCATCGGTGAAGCACTCCGGTTTCAATTCCTATCCTGATGTCGGGCCGGGCCGCTGTCAAATCAAGGCTTGCAGAGACCTGATTCAAGTGCATCCATCACAAGCAATTCAATGGTTTGCCCCGGGGTGACCCTGTAAAGACGTACCATGCTCACAAGAGTTCCCCTGCGTGCGGCGATTGGCGTCGCGACAACCTTGCTTGCGTCGTCATTGACCATCGCGGCCCGCGCCGATGACGCTTCGCCGTGGCAGCGCGACGGACATTCCGCGGTGCGGCTATTGGCGGGATCGCGCAGCGGCGCCGTTCTGCTCGGCGGTATCGCCTTCCAGCTTCAGCCGGGGTGGAAGACCTACTGGCGCATCCCCGGGGATTCCGGGGTGCCGCCGCGCTTCGACTTCTCGAAGTCGGACAATGTCGAGGCGGTGACGGTGATGTGGCCGGCGCCGCTGAAATTCGACGACGGCGCGGGCGGCCATTCGATCGGCTATCACAACCAGATCGTGCTGCCTTTGCGCATCGTCGCCAAGGCGGCCGACAAGCCGGTGACCTTGCGCGCCGAGATCAATTACGCGGTGTGCGAGAAGCTCTGTATCCCGGTCGACGCCAAGCTCGAGCTCAACTTCAACAACGTCGCATCCACCGAGGATGCCAATTTGCGCGCCGCGCTCGACACCGTGCCCAAGCCCGCCAATATCGGCGATCCCAATCCACTCACCATCCGCGACGTCAAGCGCGACGGGCCAAAGAATGTCGTGGTCGACGTCGTCGCGCCTGACGGCAGCAACGTCAATCTGTACGTGGAAGGGCCGACGCCCGATTGGGCACTGCCGATTCCGGAGCCGGCCAAAGAGAGCCCCGCTGGCGTCAAACGCTTCTCGTTCGAACTCGATGGATTGCCGCCGGGCGCCAAGCCCGACGGTGCAGCGCTGAAGTTCACGCTGGTCGGGCCGGAGAAGTCATACGAGTTCAATACGAATCTGGAATAGGTCGTCGCAGACGGAGCACCCGATCAGGATGCTGGGCAGGTCTTCGACGCCTGCTTTTCCTGCAACTTCTTCGTGCAATATGCACTGCATCGCTGACCGCCGACCTTGGCGCAGACGGCCAGACACTTCTCATATGAGCATCCCCACGCATCCGCCCGCGCGGGCGTCATGGAATAGAGATCGAAGCCGGCCATTACGGCGAGCACAGCCATGCACATCTTGAATCGAGTCATCAATCGCTCCTTCTGAAAATGACGTCCCGTGCGCGCGCAGCCGGCCCGCGCATCTTCCAAATCGATCCACTATGCGGCCAGCATAGTTCGAAGCGGCGCAGGACGTCACCCCTCCAATTAGGGGGGCGGACACCGCCAAAGGCGGCCCAACCGAATCTTAAGGAATGGTTGCTAAGTCCCGGGCCTGCCGCAGCATGCGGGACGCCTGGGGACTCTTCGTGGCCGTGATGGATGCAGAACCCGCAACGACCGGACCGGCCGGGCTGATCGCGCGGGTGCGGGCCAAGTTGACCGGCGGCTCGAGCGAGGCGTCGCTGACGCGGCGGCTTGCCGGCACCATCTTCATCATCCGGGTCATCAGCGCCGGGCTCGCCTATGTCTCGCAGGTACTGCTCGCGCGCTGGATGGGCACCTCCGACTACGGCGTCTATGTCTATGTCTGGACCTGGGTGCTGCTGCTCGGCAGCATGATGGATTTCGGCATCTCGGCTTCCGCGCAAAAGATCATTCCGGAATATCGCGCCAGTGGCGATCAGGCCTTGCTGCGCGGCTTTCTCTCCGGCAGCCGGTGGCTGACCTTTGCCGCGTCGACGCTGGTCTCTCTCGCCCTCGCCGGCATCGTCAGGCTGCTGTCGCCCTGGATCGACCCGGCCGAGGAGCTGCCGCTCTACATCGGCTGCATGACGCTGCCCGCCTTCGTCGTCGCCAACACCCAGGACGGCATCGCGCGTTCGCATGACTGGATGCAGCTCGGCCTGATGCCGCAATTCATCATCCGCCAGGGGCTGATCATCGGACTCACCGCGACCGCTTTCCTGCTCGGCTACCATCTCGGCGCGGTCGCCGCGATGGCTGCGAGCGCCGCCGCGGTTTGGATCGCGATGACCGGGCAGATGGTGGTGCTGAACCGCAAGCTCGCCGATCACATCGCGCCTGGCCCCAAGACCTACGACATCCGCGGCTGGCTCGCCGTCTCGCTGCCGATCCTCTTGGTCGAGAGCTTCTATCTGCTGCTGTCCTACACCGACGTGCTGGTGCTGCAACAGTTCCGCCCTTCCGACGAGGTCGGCGTCTATTTCGCCGTGGTGAAGACATTGGCGCTGGTCTCCTTCATCCACTACGCGATGTCGGCGACGACCGCACATCGCTTCGCCGAATACAACGCGAGCGGCGACAAGGCGCGGCTGTCGGCCTATGTGGCACATGCCATCAGCTGGACGTTCTGGCCGTCACTGGCGGCGACCATCGTGCTGCTCGCGCTCGGCAAGCCGCTGCTGTGGCTGTTCGGGCCGCAATTCGTGGTCGGCTACGACATCATGTTCGTCGCCGCGATTGGCCTCGTGGTGCGATCTGCGATCGGGCCGGTCGAACGGCTGCTCAACATGCTCGGTCAGCAGAAAATTTGCGCGCTCGCTTATGCGCTGGCCTTCGTGATGAACCTCGTGCTTTGCATCGCGCTGGTGCCGCGCTACGGCGGCCACGGCGCCGCCGCCGCAACCTCGCTCTCCCTCACTTTCGAGACGGTGCTGCTGTTCTGGATCGTGCGGCAGCGGCTCGGACTGCACGTGCTGGCGTTCGGGTGGGATCGAAGGCCTTGAGGCAATTGGAAAGCAACAGGACATCTGATATACTTGGGTGCATGGCTGCAAGCGATTTACGACATCTTCTGGAACGCGCTCAGACTTGGCCCGAAGAGGCCCAGAACGAGTTGGTTGCGATTGCCAGCGAAATTGAGAACGAGCTGCTTGGCGGCGAGTATCTGGCGACGCAAGAGGAATTGCGAAGCATCGACACGGCCTTGGCCTCAATCGATCGTGGCGAAGTCGCTACGGATGCCGAGGTTGCGGAGGCCTTCGCAAAGTTTCAGCGCGGATGAAGGTCGTCTGGTCGCGAGAAGCGCTTGGTGATCTCACAGGCATCGCGACGTATTATGCCACCAACGCCAGCCCTGTGATCGCTGAAGCCGTTGGACGAAAATTTACTGACGTCATCGAGCGTATTCGGAGCGCACCTTTCTCTGCGCCACGCGTTGCACACCGTTCCCAAATCCGCGCAGCAACGGTCGTTCGTTATCCATTTCGGATATTCTATCGTGTCAGTGGCGACGTCCTCCATATTGTTCACATCCGCCACACGTCACGGCGGCCGCTTGCGGGGCTGAACGAGCCCGGAAAGCAGTATGCTTGATCGCGGCTCGGAGGGACGGCTGTTTCGCGGCTGGCCCAGGAAAGAGACGAAACGCCCCCTCAGCTTTGGCTCGTAGTGAAAACTTTCTTATTTGATCCAGGAGGTTGCCTCTCGGTAGAACTTTATTCTACGTCGTATTGCCTAACCGACGAGATCAACCTAAGATTCCCCTGACATGTTCGATCCACTTTACGTCGCCTCCGGATTCGGCGTCGGCCTGCTTGTCGGGATGACCGGCGTGGGCGGCGGCTCGCTGATGACGCCGCTCTTGATCCTGCTGTTCGGCGTTCATCCCTCCACGGCGGTCGGAACCGACCTGCTCTATGCCGCCGCCACCAAGACCGGCGGCAGCGTGGTGCATGGCTGGTCGCGCAGCGTGCACTGGCCGGCCGTGCTGCGGCTCGCCTGCGGCAGCATACCGGCGAGCGCGCTGACGCTGCTGTTGCTGTGGAAGCTCGACCTCAAGAGCGATTCCGAGCGCAACCTGGTCAATCTGGTGCTGTGCTTCGCGCTGCTGCTGACCGCGACGTCGCTGATCTTCCGCAAATCCATCATGGAGCGTTATCGCCGACGTCTCGAACAGGTCGACGAGCGCATCACCGCCATTGCGACCGTGGTGACCGGCATCGTGCTCGGCGTGCTGGTCTCGATCTCGTCGGTCGGCGCCGGTGCGGTCGGCGTAACCGTGCTGCTGCTGCTCTACCCTCGCCTGCCCATGGTGACCATCGTCGGCTCCGACATCGCCCATGCGGTGCCGCTGACACTGGTCGCCGGTATCGGACACTGGGCGCTCGGCGACGTGGACTGGGCGCTGATGGGCGTGCTGCTATTGGGCTCGCTGCCCGGCATCATCGTCGGCAGCTTCAGCGCCACGCGCGTGCCCGAGACCGTGCTGCGCTTGGCGCTCGCGAGTGTGCTGTTCGTGGTCGCCGGCAAGATCATGTTCGCGGAATTGCATCTGTCGTCGGCGTTCGTGACCGCGCTGGCCTGGGGGCACTGAGCGGAAAGCGAACGCCGACGTCGTAGGGTGGGCAAAGCGCAAGCGTGCCCACGTACTTTTCGATTGAGAGAGATCGTGGGCACGGTGCAAGTGCGCCTTTGCCCACCCTACGGCACCTACGGCAGCGCCGCCCTACTCCGCGGTCCAGCCACCGTCGATCGACAGATTCGTGCCGGTGATCTGCGCGGCATCGTCGCCACACAGGAACAGCGCCAGCGCGGCGACCTGCTCGGAGGTGACGAACTCCTTGGTCGGCTGTGCGTCGAGCAGCACGTCGTTGATGACCTGCTCGCGCGTCAGGTTGCGCGCCTTCATCGTGTCGGGGATCTGCTTCTCCACCAGCGGCGTCCAGACGTAGCCGGGGCTGATGCAGTTGCAGGTGATCTTGTGGGTCGCAACCTCCAGCGCCACGGTCTTGGTGAGGCCGGCGATGCCGTGCTTGGCCGAGACGTAGGCCGACTTGAAGGGCGAGGCGACCAGCGAGTGCGCCGACGCCGTGTTGATGATGCGGCCCCAGCCCTTCTTCTTCATGCCGGGCACCGCGGCGCGAATGGCATGGAAGGCCGAGGACAGGTTGATCGCGATGATCTGGTCCCACTTCTCGAGCGGAAACTCCTCGATCGGCGAGACGAACTGGATGCCGGCATTGTTGACGAGGATGTCGACCGAGCCGAACGTCGTCTCGCCGAGCGCGATCATCCCGGCGATCTCGGCAGGCTTGGTCATGTCGGCCGGCGAATAGATCGCCTTCACCTTGAAATCGGACTCGATCTTGGCGCGCTCTTTCTCGATGTCCTCCGGCGAGCCGAAGCCGTTGATGACGACATTCGCTCCGGCCGCGGCAAAGGCCCGCGCGTAAGCGAGGCCGATGCCGCTGGTCGAACCGGTCACGACGGCATTCTTGCCTGACAGACTACCCATGCTATTCGCTCCTTTTTGCCGGGGGCGCGGTGACGTCCCCCGTGAGATCGTAGGTCACCATGGTCTCGCCGGACTGCGGCCGCTCGAGCCAGTCCTTGTGGCGCATCGACAGATGCACGTCGTTCACGCCGGCCTCCCAGTGCTCGACCATGGCGACGTGCGAGAAATCGTAATCCTTGGACGAGGATTCGTAGTTCTTGCTGCGGTAGATCAGATGCACGACAGTCACTGTGCTTTCGCGCGACGCTTTCGCGAGGAATTCGACGGACGGGTCGTTCTTCAGATAATCGGGCAATTTGGAAATCAGGTCGCGCACCGCCCTGCGGGCGTTGTGGACCTGCTTGTTCTTGTCGGTGTTCATGCGCGTGCGGCTGGAGAAGCGGATGTCCTTTTCGCGCTCGGTGGCTTCGAGCAGCGAGGTCGGCAGATCACCGCGGGCGCTGAACAGATCGACCTGGAAGATCAACATGTCGCGGTCGGTCTCGGCATCGAGCACGTAGTCGAGCGGGGTGTTGGAGGCGATGCCGCCGTCCCAGTAATGCTCGCCGTCGATCACGACCGACGGAAAGCCCGGTGGCAGCGCGCCGGAGGCCATGATGTGCTCGGGGCCGATTTTCTTGCCGAGCTTCTTGAACTCGTAATTGTCGAAATATCTGAAATTGCCGGAGGTGACGCCGACCGCGCCGACCGACAGGCGCGTCTTCAGGTCGTTGATGCGGTCGAAATCGACCAGACGCTCCAACGTCTTCTTCAGCGGTGCGGTGTCGTAATAGCTCTCGGCCTGCGGGCTGCCGGGCGGCCAGAGCGGCGCCGGCGGAATGCGCGGCGTGAAGAAGCCGGGCACGCCGAAGGTCGCGATCAGCGCGGCACTGGTGGAATTGAACAGTTCGCGGCTGTGGTCGCTCTTGCCGATCGGTTTCCACGGCACCGGCGCGGAGACCATTTCCCAGAATTCCTTGAGCCGCTTGACGCGGGTCTGGCCCTCATTGCCGGCGATGATGGCGGCGTTGACCGCGCCGATCGAGATGCCGGCGACCCATTCCGGCTCGAAGCCGTGGCCGCACAGCGCCTGATGGGCGCCGGCCTGATAGGAGCCCAGCGCACCGCCGCCCTGCAGGACCAGGACGCGTTGCGCATTCGCGGGGATGCTGGCGGATTCCGGACGATGATCTGTCATGGGGGAACAATAGCAAATGGCGCGCCACCGTGGCGACACTCCGCCGCGGCGTCAATGCATGCTGGGATCAAGTCTGGCTTATCGGGGCTACGTCGAGGCCAGGATCATGGTCCAGAACACCTTGTACTTGGTGCCGGGAGCATAGCTCGCCGCGATGCCTAGTTTTGTGACACCCCCCTTGAGCATGTTGGCACGGTGCGGGGGCGAGTCGCGCCAGCCGGAAAACGCTTCCGCCAGCGTATGATAGCCGGCCGAGATGTTCTCGACCGCCACGGTCGCGGGATAGCCGCCGGCGGCCAGGCGCTTGGCCAGGGGCGCGCGGACGTCATGGTCCATCTTGTTGGCCGCGGCCATCGCATTGGACTGGGATTCGGCGAGCCGCATCAGGTCGGGATCGATCACGACGGTGCCGAGGGCGTTGTTCTGGCGGTATTGCGAGATCATGATCGCGGCCGCTTGTGCATCGAGCTTGGCGCCCGGGACCGCCATATCGGCATACATCGACGGCTGCTGGACCGGTGTCTCGTTGCCGGCACAGCCAGCGAGCAGCAAAGTGATGAGAATTGCGGCCGCAGCGCGCATAGAGGAGCCCCCGAATGAGGGGCCGTTGTTGCATACCAACAATGGCTGAAAGGTGAATTTTGAAGAAAATCCTAGCCGTCATTCCAGGGCAGCACGGAGCCCTGAACCCCGAATGACGGGGCCCTAGCCCGCAAAAATCCGGTAGCGGCGGGGCGCGAGGCCGATCGTGTCGCCGGCGCGCAGTTCCCTGTCGCGAGGAGCGTCGATCTCGATGGTCTCGCCGCCGGAAAGCACCACCTCGGCGCGCTGCACCGGACCGAAATTGCGGACGTGATGCACGGCGCCCTCGAAGGCACCGCTGCCGGGCGGGCCGACCAACATGTCATGTCGCCGCACGAACAGCTTTGACGCGCCAGGCGCAATTCCGTCCGCCGCGAGGGCGAGCGGCCGGTCGCCGAGCCTGACGACGCCGCCCTCGACCTGAACCGGCAGCTCGATGGATTCGCCGATGAAGCCGTGGACGAACGCGCTTGCCGGCCTCTCATAGACGTCGTCGGGCGAGCCGATCTGCTCGATCCTGCCCTTGTCCATCACCACGACGCGGTTGGCGACTTCCAGTGCCTCTTCCTGGTCGTGGGTGACGAAGATCGAGGTGACGCTGATCTCGTGATGCAACGAGCGCAGCCATTTGCGCAGCTCCTTGCGCACCTTGGCGTCGAGCGCACCGAACGGCTCGTCGAGCAGCAGAATGCGTGGCTCGATCGCGAGCGCACGGGCGAGCGCGATGCGCTGGCGCTGGCCTCCGGACAGCTGGCTCGGATAGCGATCGGCGAGCCAGTCGAGCTGCACGAGATCGAGCAGTTCCTTGACGCGGGCGCGGATGGTGGCTTCGTCCTTGCGGATGGCGCGCGGCTGCACGCGCAGGCCGAAGGCGACATTCTCGAACACCGTCATGTGGCGGAACAGCGCGTAGTGCTGGAACACGAAGCCGACATGCCGCTCGCGCGCGCCCTGCGCCAGCGCATCCTCGCCGTTGAAGGTGACCTCGCCGGTGTCAGGCCAGTCGAGGCCGGCGACGATCCGCAGTAGCGTGGTCTTGCCGGAGCCGGAGGGGCCAAGCAGCGCGAGCAATTCGCCGTCATTGACCTTGAGGTCGACGCCGTCGAGAGCTCTGAAGCTGCCGAAGGTCTTGACGAGATTTTTGACTTCAATGGTCATTGACGTCTTGTCCTTCGTCGAGATGACGTTCGAGAACGGTCTTTGCGATCAGCGTGATCAGCGCCAGCATCGCCAGCAGCGAGGCGATGGCGAAGGCGGCGACGAACTGATATTCGTTGTAGAGGATCTCGACCAGCAGCGGCATCGTGTTGGTCTCGCCGCGGATGTGGCCGGAGACCACCGAGACCGCGCCAAACTCGCCCATCGCGCGGGCATTGCAGAGCAGGACGCCGTAGAGCACGCCCCATTTGATGTTGGGCAGCGTAACGCGGAAGAAGGTTTGCAGGCCGGAGGCGCCAAGCGAGACCGCGGCTTCCTCCTCCTGCGTGCCTTGCTCCTGCATCAGCGGAATCAGCGCGCGCGCCACGAAGGGGAAGGTGACGAAGGTGGTGGCGAGCGCGATGCCGGGCACGGCGAACAGGATCTGGATGTCGTGGTCACGCAACCAGCCGCCGAAATAGCCCTGCGCGCCGAACAGCAGCACGAAGACCAGGCCCGAGATCACCGGGCTCACCGAGAACGGCAGATCGATCAGCGTGATCAGGAAAGTCTTGCCCGGAAACTCGAATTTCGCAATCGCCCAGGCGGCGACGAGGCCGAACACGAGATTGAGGCCGACCGAGATCGCAGCCACCAGCAGCGTCAGCTTGATCGCGGCCAGCGCCTCCGGCTCGGCGAGCGCGGCGAAATAGGCCAGGATGCCGTGCGAGAACGCCTGCGCGAACACCAGGACCAGCGGCAGCACGACGAAGATTGTGAGGAAGGTCACCGCCAGCGCGATGATGGCGATACGTATCGCAGGCGGTTCGGTGCGAAGACTGTCGCGCGCCGCCGCAGCGTGTGCGCGTGCGTCGGGCGAGGCCAGCGAAACGGAATCTGCGATCTGCATCGTCATGATCCGCCCCTCAACGCGCCGGAATCCGGCTCTGCGCCCAGCGCTGGAGCCGGTTGACGGCGAAGATGATGACGAAGGAGACGACGAGCATGACCACCGCAATGGCGGTGGCGTCGGCATAACGGAACTCGGAGAGCCGGATCACGATCAACAGCGGTGCGATCTCGGAGACGTTGGGCAGATTGCCGGCGATGAAGATCACCGAACCGTATTCGCCGACCGCGCGGGCGAAGGCGAGCGCGAGCCCGGTGAGGAGCGCCGGCGCCAGCGAGGGCAGGATCACGCGGATGATGGTCTGCCAGCGGCTGGCGCCCAGACTGCCCGCGGCCTCCTCGATCTCGGGATCGAGATCCTGCAGCACCGGTTGCACGGTGCGCACCACGAAGGGAATGCCGATGAAGATCATGGCGACGAAGATGCCGACCGGCGTGAACGCCACCTTGACGCCGAGCGCGGCAAGCGGCGCGCCCAGCCAACCCTTCTCGGCGAACAGCGCAGTCAGCGCGACGCCGGCAACCGCCGTCGGCAGCGCGAAAGGCACGTCGACGATGGCATCGAAGATACGACGCCCGGGAAAGCGGTAGCGCACCAGCGCCCAGACGATGATGCTACCCATCACGAGATTGACGCAAGCCGCCGCAAAGGCGAGGCCGAAAGAGACGCGCAACGCGTTCAGGGTGCGGCGACTGGAAAGGATGTTCCAGAACTGCTCGGGGCTGAGCTCGAGCGACTTCAGGAACAGGCCGGCGAGCGGAATGAGAATGATGACGGACAGCCAGGACAGCGTCAGTCCCATTGTGAGACCGAAGCCCGGCAATGTCCGGCGTCGTGCTGCGATTGCGCTCACCAGGCCCCTAAGCCCCCTTAAGACGGCGCCAGATCAGTTCTTGTAGATCTGGTCGAAGATGCCGCCGTCGGCGAAATGTTCCTTCTGCGCCTTGGTCCAACCACCGAAAACGTCGTCGATCGTGAATAGTTCGACCTTGGCGAAGGCGTTTTCATATTTTTTTGCGACCTCGGCATCGCGCGGGCGATAGGAATTGCGCGCGGCGATCTCCTGACCTTCTCTGGTGTACCAGTACTGAAGGTAGGCATCGGCGGCGTTGCGGGTGCCTTTTTTGTCGGCAACCTTGTCGACGATCGCGACCGGCGGCTCGGCGAGGATCGATTGCGGCGGCGCCACGATCTCGAATTTTTCCCGGCCGAACTCCTTCAGCGCGAGGAACGCCTCGTTCTCCCAGGCGAGCAGCACGTCGCCGACGCCGCGCTCGACGAAGGTCACGGTGGCGCCGCGCGCACCGGTATCCAGAACCGGCACCTGCTGATAGAGCTTCCCGATGAAATCCTTGGCCTTGTCGGCGGAGCCATATTTCTTCTGCGCAAAGCCCCAGGCTGCAAGATAATTCCAGCGCGCGCCGCCCGACGTCTTCGGGTTTGGCGTGATCACCGCGACGCCAGGCTTGATCAGATCGTCCCAATCCTTGACCGCCTTGGGATTGCCCTTGCGGACCAGGAACACGATGGTCGAGGTGTAGGGCGACGCGTTCTGCGGCAGACGCTTCTGCCAGTCGGTCGCGGTGAGGCCCTTGTTTGCGATTGCGTCGATGTCATAGGCCAGCGCGAGCGTCACGACATCCGCCTGCAAGCCGTCGATCACGCTGCGCGCCTGCGAGCCGCTGCCGCCATGCGACTGCTTGATCTCGACGCTCTTGCCGGTCTCCTTCTGATAGGCGCTCGCAAAAGCCTTGTTGAACTCGGCATAGAGCTCGCGCGTCGGATCGTATGACACGTTCAAGAGGTTGATGTCAGCGGCGAGAGCCGAGCTTGCCACAAAAACCGTCGCGAGAATTCCTGCGGCGAGCGGAACGATACGGCGCATCATGTCCATCTCCATTCACTCCGATGACATCGATGTCAGCGAAGGCAGGCGAAACTCGCGGCGAAACGCACTGAAGTCAACGAAACCGGATTTTCTTGTTCGCAGCAGAGCAACGTAGCTGTGCTACGAAGTCTTCATCGTGTGGATGCCGCATTCTGTCTTGGCCCGGCCGCGCCAACGACCGGCGCGCTCGTCCTCGTCCTCGGCGGTTCTGCTCGTGCAAGGCATACACCCGACCGACCGGAAACCGGAGGCGACCAAGGGGTGACGCGGCAATTTGGCGCGGACGAAGATCGCCTCGAGTTCCTCGCGCGAGACGTTGGCGAAGGGGTTGAACTTCAACCGCACGCCATCATCCTCGACCACCGGAATGTCGGCACGGGCGTTGCCCTGAAAGCGCTTGCGGCCGTTGATCCAGGCCGAAAACGGCTTCAGCGCACGCGCCAACGGTTCCACCTTGCGGATGCGGCAGCAGGCGTCGGGATCGGAGAACCAGAGATCGCGGTCGGGATCTTCGCGCGACAGCGCTTCCTCTGCGGGCTTGACCGAACGGACGTCCTTCAGGCCCAGCGTCGCGATCAAGGTGTCGCGATAGGCCAGCGTCTCCTCGAACAGCCAGCCGGTCTCGAGAAAGATCACGGGAATCGCCGGATCGACGTCCGCCAGCACCTTGAGCAGCGTCGCCGATTCCGTGCCGAAGGACGACACCAGCGCAAGCCTCTCGCGCCCGACCGTCTTCAGCGCCGCGGCGATGATCTCCGCGGGCGAGGCATCGCGCAAGGCGCGATCGAGCTCGTCCGCGGAAGGCAGCGCGGATACGGATGTGGTCGAGAGCTGAGCCGCGATCGCGTTCACGTGCCGACACCCTCGGAGTGACGCAGCTGCATGCGCCGGTGCAACGCCGTGATGCGGCCGTCGCCGGTCGGCTGGTAGAACACCGAATAGCGCTTCGCCGTCTGCATGAAGGCTTCCGCATCGGCCTGCTTCTTGACCTCGAAGGAATCGAAGCCGGCGCGCAGCATGAACACGAACTGGTCGCGCAGCACCTGGCCGGTGGCACGCAACTCGCCGCGGTAATTGTAACGCTCGCGCAGCAGGCGGGCCTGGCTGTAGGCACGGCCGTCGCGGAACGTCGGGAACACCAGCGCGACGACGGCGATCTTGCCCAGATGAGGCACGAGTTCGGCGATATCGCGGTTGTTCGGCCAGATCACGCCGACCTTGCCGGCGCGATCGAGCAGCGCATCGGCCTCGCCGAGGAAACGCTCGGCCGGCACCAGGATGTCGCCGGCCTCGGGCAGCGGCGTGTCGACGGCGAGCTTGACGAAGCTGTCGTCAGCGATCTTTCCGCCGTTAACGAGTGGCATAGACGCGCTCCTTGAAGGGTTCGACACCGAGACGCTTCACCGTGTCCATGAACAGCTCTTCCGGCCGCTCGCGCAGCGCCAGATAGGCTTCCACGACGTCTTCGATGACATCGGCGACTTCGTCGAACTTGACGCCGGGCCCGATCAGGGTGCCGAGCGTGGCGTTCTCGTCGGCGCGGCCGCCGATGGTGATCTGGTAGACCTCCTCGCCGTTCTTCTCGACGCCGAGAATGCCGATGTGGCCGACATGGTGATGGCCGCAGGCGTTGATGCATCCGGAGATGTTGATGTGGAGCCGGCCGATCAGATTGGCGAGCTCGTGATTGGCGAAGCGCCGCGTCAATTCCTGCGCGATCGGGATCGAGCGCGCATTCGCCAGTGAGCAATAGTCGAGCCCGGGACAGGCGATGATGTCGGTGATCAGGTTGACGTTCGGCGTCGCGAGCCCGAGCTTGTCGAGCGCCTTCCACAGCGCCGGCAGGTCGCGCTTGGCGACATGCGGCAGCGCCAGGTTCTGCTCGTGGCCGACGCGGATCTCCCCGAAGGAATATTTGTCGGCGAGATCGGCCAGCGCATCCATCTGCTCGGCGGTGGCATCGCCGGGAGGCGCGCCGATCGGCTTCAGCGAGATCGTGACGATCGAATAGCCCTGCACCTTGTGCGGGGCCACCGAGTTCTTGCGCCACGCCTCGAAATCCGGATCGGCCGCGGCCTGGCGCAGCTCGTCCGGCATGTGCGGCAGCTTCTCGTAAGACGGATAAGTGAAGCGCGAGCGGATGTCTTCGATCACCTCGTCGTCGATCTGGAGCGACGAGTTGCGGATGTGCTGCCACTCCTCCTCGACCTCGCGCGAAAATTTCTCGATGCCGAGCTCGTGCACCAGGATCTTGATGCGCGCCTTGTAGATGTTGTCGCGGCGGCCATACTGATTGTAGACGCGCAGAATCGCTTCGATGTAGCTGAGGATATCGCGGCCGTGCACGAAGTGCTTGATGGTCTTGGCGATGAACGGCGTGCGGCCGAGCCCGCCGCCGACCAGCACCTCGAATCCGGTCTCGCCCTTCTCGCTCTTGATCAAGCGGAGGCCGATGTCGTGGATCTTGATCGCGGCGCGGTCGTGATCCGAGGCCGTGATCGCGATCTTGAACTTGCGCGGCAGGAACGAGAATTCCGGATGCAGCGTGGTGTGCTGGCGGATCAGCTCGGACCAGATGCGAGGGTCCTCGATCTCACCGGGCGCGACGCCGGCCCACTGGTCCGAGGTGACGTTGCGCATGTTGTTGCCGGAGGTCTGCATCGCGTGGATGCCGACCTTGGCGAGATCTTCCAGCGCGTCCGGCAGCTCAGCCAGCTTGATCCAGTTGAACTGAATGTTCTGCCGCGTGGTGAAGTGCCCGTAGCCGCGGTCGTACTTTCGCGCGACGTGCGCAAGCGCGCGGAGCTGGTTCGTCGCCAGCGTTCCGTAGGGGATCGCAACGCGGAACATGTAGGCGTGCAATTGCAGATAGACGCCGTTCTGCAGGCGCAGGATCTTGAACTCGTCCTCGGTGAGCTCGCCCGACAGGCGTCGCTTCACCTGGTCGCGGAACTCCGAGACGCGCTCGTTGACGAGCGTGCGGTCGATTTCGTCATAAGCGTACATAGGAGAATGCCTTAAGCCTGGGCCGACTGTCCGATGGTCACACCGGTGCGGCGGATCTGTTCGCGCAGATTGCCGGGTTCGATCTTGCCATCCGCGCCGATCTGCACGGGAGCGATATAGGGTCCGATTGCGCCGACGTCATCGGCCACGGACTCAGCAAGCAACGCCTTGGCCTCGTCGGAGTTGCGCACGATCGCAGCTTCCGACAGGTCCGCGGACCAGCTCTTGGTGGCGGTGCGATAGACCACGATGCCATCCCAGGTCCGGTTGGCGGTCACGATCGAGGGGCCGGCGATCTTGATCTTCTTCTGTTCAAGCGGAGAGGTCATTCGGCTGCATCCAATAGGTCAGAGATGATTGGGTTGGGTGTCTCGAAATCAGCGGCGCCGCCGAGTCCTGCGGTAATGCCGGGAATGATCGAATAAACGACGCCGGCGGCGCGCAGGGCTGCCACTTCTTCACCGCCGCGCCCGACCACGAAGGAATCGCCGACCTTCAGCCGGACCACCCGCTGGCCGGCTTGCGCAGCCGCGATCATGCGCTGGTTGATGGCGTCCTCGCCGATGCCGGGCTTGCCGACGGCAACGCGCGTGGTGTCGCGGCGGATGCGGTCGAGGATTTCGCCAGAGACCAACTCGTCATGGAAGACGATGTCGGCGTCCTGCAATGTGCGCAGCGCCTTGATGGTGAGAAGATCAGGGTCGCCGGGACCGGCGCCGACCAGCGCGACCGAGCCTTCCGGCTTGTCGGCACGCGCGAAGGCGGAGGGATCGGAAATCGCCTTCAGCGCGACGTCCGCCTCGCTCTTGCGACCGGCGAGCACGGCGGCGCCGATCGGACCGTCGATGACGCGCTCCCAGAACCGGCGGCGAAGCGGAAACTCGGCGATGCGCTCGTTGATGGATTTGCGGAAGCCGCCGATGAATTCGGCGAGCTCGCCAATGCGCGCCGGAAGCAGCGCCTCGATCTTCTCGCGCACGCGCCGCGCCACCACCGGTGATGTGCCACCGGTGCCGACCGCGACCACGACATCGCCGCGATCGACGATCGCCGGGAAGATGAAGCTGGAATGCTCGAGATCATCCATGACGTTGACGGGCAGACCGAGCGACTTGGCGCGAGCCGACATGGCAATACCGACGTCGCCCGCGCCGGCGCAGACGATGGCAATGACGCCGGAGAGATCGACCGTGAGCGGATCGCTGGTGGCGATGTCGATGCGGGCAGCATCCTCGGAGCCGAGCCCCAGATCCTGATCGCCGTCGATCGCATGCACGCGGATGCGCGCGCCGGCCGAGGCGAGCACGCGCAATTTGGCACGCAAAAGCTCGCCCGCGCCGATGAGAACCACCGGACCGGCCTTGAGATCGAGAAACACCGGCAAGAACCGCATACGATACTCGCTTCCCCCTTTACGGGGTTGACTGGAATTATTTTCTATATATGTGTCGTTTCGAGCGCGCAAAGAGAAAATTTTTTCTTCTCTCCTGCAGTGCGACTATAGAATTTTCGCCTCCAAACGCAAAGTGGCAGAGATGCATCTTCTCAAGGACGATTCCGCAGCAGTGAGCGTGAGCAGCCTGGGCCCCGTCAGCCGTGCGGCGTCGCAAGAATTTTCTGCTGATGTAGCGCCCAGCATGGACCATCTCGACCAGCTCGAGGCGCAAAGCATCTACATCTTCCGCGAGGCCTTCGCCCGCCTGAAGAAGATTGCCCTGCTGTGGTCGCTCGGCAAGGACTCCAACGTCATGATCTGGCTGGCGCGGAAGGCCTTCTTCGGCAAGATGCCGTTCCCGGCCCTTCATGTCGACACCGGCAAGAAGTTTCCGGAGATGTATCGCTTTCGCGATCATTACGGCAAGGAATGGGACCTCGATCTGCGTGTCGAGCCCTGCCCGCCCATCGATGCCGTTGACCCGACGCTGCCGCCGGCCGCCCGCTCCGCGGCGCGGAAGACCGAAGGTCTCAAGATGGCGCTCGGCAAATACGGCTTCGACGGCCTGATCGCCGGCATCCGCCGCGACGAGGAAGCGACCCGCGCCAAGGAGCGCGTGTTCTCGCCGCGCGGTCTCGAAGGCAATTGGGACGTGCGCGACCAGCCGCCGGAGTTCTGGGACCATTTCAACGCCTCGCCGCCGCAAGGCGCGCATTTGCGCATCCACCCGATCCTGCATTGGACCGAGGCCGACATCTGGGCCTACACCAAGCGCGAGAACATCCCGATCATCCCGCTCTATCTGTCGCAGAACGGCAAGCGCTACCGCTCGCTGGGCGATCAGGACATCACCAATCCGGTCAATTCGACGGCGTCGAATATCGACGAGATCCTGATCGAGCTCGAGCAGACCAAGGTGCCGGAGCGCGCCGGCCGCGCGCTCGACCACGAGACCGAGGACGCCTTCGAGCGCCTGCGCGTCGCCGGCTATCTCTGATCAAGGACGCGAGCGCGATATGAACATGATCGTCACCCCAACCTCGCCCGCCACGCCGAACGGCACCACCCGTCCGCAAGTGCGCATCGTCATCGTCGGCCATGTCGACCACGGCAAGTCGACACTGGTCGGCCGCCTGCTGCACGAGACCGGCAGCCTGCCCGACGGCAAGCTGGAGATGCTGAAGGCCGTCAGCGCGCGGCGCGGCATGCCGTTCGAGTGGTCGTTCCTGCTCGATGCGCTGCAGACCGAGCGCGACCAGGGCATCACCATCGACACCACGCAGATCCGCTTCCGCACCAATTCGCGCGACATCGTGCTGATCGACGCGCCCGGCCACGCCGAATTCCTGCGCAACATGATCACCGGCGCCTCGCAGGCCGATGGCGCGGTGCTGATCATCGACGCGCTCGAAGGCGTGCGCGACCAGACCCGGCGGCATGGCTATCTGCTGCATCTGCTCGGCGTGAAGCAGGTCGCGATCGTCGTCAACAAGATGGACCGCGTCGACTTCTCCGCCGATCGCTTCAAGGCGATCAGCGACGAGATCTCGGCACATCTGAACGGCCTCGGCGTGAAGCCCACGGCCGTGATCCCGATTTCCGCCCGCGATGGCGACGGCGTCGCCGAGCACACCGACCGGATCGGCTGGTACAAGGGACCGACGGTGGTCGAGGCGCTGGACGCCCTCGAGCCGGCGCGGCCGCTGGAAACGCTGGCGCTGCGGCTGCCGGTGCAGGCGATCTACAAGTTCGACGACCGCCGCATCGTGGCCGGCCGCATCGAATCCGGCAGCCTCATTGCCGGCGACGAGATCGTGATCATGCCGGCCGGCAAGATCGCCAGGATCAAGACGGTCGAAAGCTGGCCGGTGACGCCGGTCGCAGGACGCCAAGGCGCGGGCCGCTCGGTCGGCATCACGCTCGACCGCGAATTGTTCATCGAGCGCGGCGACATCGTCGCGCATACGAGCAGTGCCCCCCGCGAGACACGCCGGCTGCGCGCACGTATCTTCTGGCTGCACGACAAGCCGCTCGCCAAGGGCGACCAGCTGCTGGTTCGCTGCGGGCCGAAGGAAAGCCGCGCCACCGTGGTGGCGATCGAGAAGGCGGTCGATCCCGGTGAGCTGTCGAGCAGCGAGAACAAGGCGATCGGCCGCAACCATGTCGGCGAGATCGACATTTCTCTTTCGAACCCGATTGCCACCGATCCCTACACCGAGAACCCGCGCACCGGACGTCTCGTGATCGAGGTCGCGGGGCGCATCGCCGGCGGCGGCCTCGTGCTGTCGGTCGATGCCGGCCAGCGCGCCGTGCCCGTCGACATCGTGCCGGTGGAATCGGCCCTGCGTCCCGACGAGCGCTCAGCGCGCTATCAGCACAACGGTGCCGTGGTCTGGCTCACCGGCCTGCCCGCTTCCGGCAAGTCGACGCTCGCCAAGGCACTGGAGCGGCGTCTCTTCACCAATGGCGGCTCGCCGATCCTGCTCGACGGCGACACGCTGCGCGCAGGCCTCAACAGCGATCTCGGCTTCTCCGCCGCGGACCGCAGCGAGAACATCCGCCGCCTCGCGGAGGTCGCGACGCATCTCGCGCGTAACGGCCACATCGCCATCGTCGCCGCGGTCTCGCCGGCCCGCGAGGATCGCGCCACTGCGCGTCGCATCGCCGACACCGCCTTCCGCGAGATCCACGTCGCAACGCCTGCCGACGTCTGCGAGGGGCGCGATCCCAAGGGCCATTACAAGAAGGCGCGCGCCGGCGCGCTCGCGTCATTCACCGGCATCGGCAACGACTACGAAGCACCGCAAGCGGCCGAGCTCGTGATCGACACCTCGACGCGGACGATCGCCGAGGCGGCAGACGAGATCGAGCAGATGCTGAAGACATCGGGCGTGCTGTTCGACGAAGCCGTGGATCTCGCCGCGAATATTTGAGGCGCAGCCCCGCGCCATAGCAATGGTGTCGTCCCGGCGAACGCCGGGACACATACCGCGTCATCCATCCAGAGCTCGACCGCCGTCCCGAACGACGCGCCCTCGCCAGACTCCTCACTGGGGTTATGGGTCCCCGCGTGCGCGGGACGACAGCGTCGTCTCCCCTCCCCACCGCTTCTTGACATTTTGACAGACCTCTGGGGGTCTTCTCACCGCCCCTTTTTTGGGGCTAATAGTCCCTCGAAAGCCGCCCCTGGTGGGCGCATTTTGCTGCTGTCGGGTCAAAAGCAGCCAAAAACAGCCATTTCCAACAAGAAAGCCCATCATGAAACGCGTCGATGCCCACGGATTGAAGATCGCCCCTGTCCTGTTTGACTTCATCGCCAAGGAAGCGGCCCCGAAAACTGGGATCGCGCCGGATGCGTTCTGGGCCGGGGTTGCCGCCATCATCAAGGACCTTGGGCCGAAGAACCGCGCGCTGCTGGCGGTGCGTGACACGCTGCAGGCCAAAATCGACGACTGGCACCGCGCCAACAAGGGCAAGCCCTTCGACCTCAACGCCTATACCGCCTTCCTGAAGGAGATCGGCTATCTCGTCCCGGAGCCGGCGACGCAGAAGGTCGAGACCGCCAATGTCGACGAGGAAATCGGCAAGATCTGCGGCCCGCAGCTCGTCGTGCCCCTCACCAATGCGCGCTATGCGCTGAACGCGGCCAACGCGCGCTGGGGCTCGCTCTATGACGCCTTCTACGGCACCGACGCGATCGCGCATGATCCTTCCGAGACCGGCAAGGGTTACAACAAGGCGCGCGGCGACAAGGTGATCGCCAAGGCCAAGGCATTCCTCGATGCCGCCGCGCCGCTCGCGACCGGCAGCCACACCGACGTCACCGCCTACAGCATCGTCGCGGGCCAGCTCGCGGTGAAGCTGAAGAGCGGCAACGCCACCGCGCTGAAGAACGCCACGCAATTCGCCGGCTTCCAGGGCGATGCAGCCGCACCGAGCGCGGTTCTGCTCGTCAACAACGGCTTGCATGTCGAGGTGAAGATCGACCGCAACAGCGCGATCGGCAAGGACGATCCGGCCGGCGTCGCCGACATGATCATGGAGTCCGCGGTCTCCACTATCCTCGACATGGAGGACTCGGTCGCCGCAGTCGATGCCGAAGACAAGGTGCTGGTCTACCGCAACACGCTGGGCCTCATGAACGGCACGCTGTCGGCGGACTTCGAGAAGGGCGGCAAGACGCTGACGCGCTCGCTCAACGCCGACCGCAGCTACAAGACGCCGGACGGCAAGGGCGAGATCAAGCTGCACGGCCGCAGCCTGCTGTTGATGCGCAATTGCGGTCACCACATGTTCACCGACGCGGTGCTGGACGAGAAGGGCGAGGAAGTTCCGGAAGGCCTGCTCGATGCCGCCATCTCCGGCCTGCTCGCCATTCACGACCTCAAGGGCAATTCCAAGGTCAAGAACAGCCGCACGGGATCGGCCTATATCGTCAAGCCGAAGATGCACGGCCCCGACGAGGTGTCGCTGACCTGCGAGCTTTTCGGCCGTGTCGAGCAGATGCTGGGCCTGCCCGAGAACACGCTCAAGGTCGGCATCATGGACGAGGAGCGGCGCACCACCGTCAACCTCAAGGCCTGCATCCAGCGCGCTTCCAAGCGCATCATGTTCATCAACACCGGCTTCCTCGACCGCACCGGCGACGAGATCCACACCTCGATGGAAGCGGGGCCGATGATCCGCAAGAACGAGATGAAGGCGCAGCCCTGGATCAAGTCCTATGAGGACTGGAACGTCGACATGGGCCTGACCTGTGGCCTGCCCGGCCACGCCCAGATCGGCAAGGGCATGTGGGCCGCGCCCGACAAGATGGCGGACATGCTTCAACAGAAGCTCGGCCATCCGCAGGCCGGCGCCACCACTGCCTGGGTGCCTTCCCCGACCGCCGCGACGCTGCACGCGCTGCACTACCACCAGGTCAACGTCACCGCGCGGCAAGAGGAGCTCAGCAAGGGCGGACCGCGCGCAAAGCTCTCGGACATCCTCACCATTCCGGTGTCGAAGTCGAACTGGGCGCCCGATGACGTCAAGCAGGAGATCGACAACAACTGCCAGGGCATTCTGGGTTATGTCGTGCGCTGGATCGATCAGGGCGTCGGCTGCTCCAAGGTGCCCGACATCCACGATGTCGGCCTGATGGAAGACCGCGCGACGTTGCGCATCTCCAGCCAGCATCTCGCCAACTGGCTGCACCAGGGCGTGATCACCGAAGCGCAGGTGATGGAGTCGCTCAAGCGCATGGCGGTCGTGGTCGACAAGCAGAACGCCGGCGATGCGATCTACAAGCCGATGGCGCCCGCTTTCGACGGCGTCGCCTTCAAGGCCGCTTGCGACCTCATCTTCAAGGGACGCGAGCAGCCGAACGGCTACACCGAGTACATCCTCACCGCACGCCGCCGCGAAGCCAAGGCGGGCGGTTAATTCAGTCACTCGAATGTCAAAAGCCCCGGCACCCGCCGGGGCTTTTTTGTTGGACGAAACGTCGCGCTGCGCATCGGAACGGCCGCTCGCGCCCTGCGTTGTCGGGCCATCAACCAACGGGAGATGGTCATGGACTGGAATCGGATCGAAGGAAACTGGAAGCAGTTCAAGGGCTCTGCCAAGGAGAAATGGGCCAAGCTCACCGACGACGACCTTACGCTGATCGAGGGTCGCCGCGAGCAGCTCGAAGGGCGGCTCCAGGAACGTTACGGCAAGGCCAAGGACCAGGTTCGACAGGACGTCGACGACTGGCTCAAAGCGCTGCACTGAAGCGAGCACGAACGAAGCCCCGGCTCACGCCGGGGCTTTTTATTCGAGAGAGCGGCGCCCGGAAATCGCTACGCTGATCCGGGCTACGATATCTCCGCTAGAACACCGCGAGATATTTCAGCAGCGACACGATGCCGATGATGATGACGATCACGCGGGCGATCTGCTTGGCGCGACCGTCCATCGGCAGCATGTTGATGAGATAAAGGACGAGAATGACGACAAGAAAAGTAACGAGTACACCCACCAGCATCGCAAGACCCCCTTCAGGCAAATGGCGACCACAGCTCTAACGCCTGTCACCCGCGCCGGTTCCATCGAAGCAACCCACTGCAACTTCTAGTAAATACGTACTTCTACGATCCGCCGATCTGCCTAAAACTTTACCCTTTCCCCTTCAGATGCGCAGGCCGTCTGGGCTTTGAGCCGCAAACGGCATGCGATTGCCGATCTGCCGCGCCCCCTTTTGTCGATGCTGCCGGGCGTCCTTTTGAGCTTTGCGAATGGGAATTGGGGGACCTCGATGCTGAATCGTCTGACCGTGTCCGCGCTGCTGAAGGCGGTGATCGCGATCACATCGGCCTGCGTGGTGATTGCGCTCTCGCTCACCGCCTACGAGTCCTGGGATCGGTTGAGGACCGCCACCCGCATCTCCCACATCACGGATGCGTCCGCGGACCTGTTCAAGGCGATGCACAATCTGCGCACCGACCGTTCGACCACCAACCGGCTCCTCAACTCGACCGAGCCGATGGACCCGGAGATCGAGAAATATCTGCGCGCGATTCGCGACGCCGAGATGCCGGCGATGGCGCACGCGCTGGAGCTCCTGCCGGCAATGGACTTTCCGCAATCCGCCACGCTGGTGCCGGAGTTTGCGCGCCTCTACAAATCGGCGAGCGAGCAGCAGAAGCAGTTCTGGGAGGACGTCGCCAAACCGAAGGGCCAACGCCGCGCCAGCCTGCCGAAGGACTATATGGAAACGACGCAGGGCCTGCTCGACACGCTCGACAAGCTCTCGAACGCTCTCGCCGCCACGGTCAACCATCAGGACGCCACGATCGACCAGTTGCTGGCGATCAAGCAAAACGCCTGGCTGCTCCGCAACACCGGCGGCGAAGCCTCGCTGATCATCTCGACCGGGCTCAACGCTGGCCGCGTCGCGCCGGAAGCCCGGCTTGCCTACACCCAATATGTCGGCGGAACCGCCGCGATGTGGAAGGCGCTGGAATTGTCGACCTCGGGCATGCAGCTGCCGGCTGCGTTGTCGTCGGCCATGGCCGCCGCCAAGACCGCCTATTTCGATCCGCAATATCTGGCTCTGCGCGATCGCCTGGTGGCCGCGCTCGCCAATGGCGAGAAGGCCGAGTTGACCGCGAACCAATGGACCCCAGTGACGGTGGGCCGCCTGTCGAGCGCGGTTGCCGTCGCCGAGACGGCACTCGACGCCGCCAAGAACCATACGCTGGAGCAGCGCAGTGCCGCGCTGCGCGCGCTGATCGTCCAGCTCGTGCTGCTTGCGCTCGCCGTCGGTCTTGCCGTCGGCGCGATCATGCTGGTCAGCCGCCGCGTCATCACCCCGCTCAACACCATCCGCGACGCCATGCTGAAGGTCGCCGGCGGCGACCTTGCCGTCGACAGCGGCTATCTCGCTCGCCAGGACGAGATCGGCGCGCTCGCCGGCGCGCTGGAAACCTTCAAGCAGCAGGCCACCGACAAACTCAAGATCGAGGAGCAGGAGCGCGAACGGAACGCGGGCGCTGCCGCACGCCAACGCGCCGTCGAGGCTTATGTCGGCGAGTTCGAGGGCGCGGTGCGCAAGACGCTGGGCGAATTGAGCGAGGCCTCCGGCGAGATGCGCAAGACCTCGGGCGACCTCTCCGCCGTGTCACGCCAGACCAATGATCGCGTGCAGATCGCCGGCAAGGCCTCCAACGACGCCTCGATGAGCGTCGACAGCGTGGCCGCCGCCGCCGAAGAGCTCTCGGCCTCGATCAACGACATCAGCCAGCAGGCAGCCCACGCCGCGGGTATCGCCGGCCGCGCCGTGACGCAGGCGCGCGAGACCGACGGGACCGTGCAGGGCCTCGCCAAATCCGCCGGACGCATCGGCGAGGTCGTCGGCCTGATCAACACCATCGCGCAGCAGACGAATTTGCTCGCGCTCAACGCCACGATCGAAGCGGCGCGTGCCGGCGAGGCCGGCCGCGGCTTTGCCGTGGTCGCCTCCGAGGTGAAGTCGCTGGCGAGCCAGACCGCGAAGGCGACCGAGGAGATCTCCGAACAGATCGCCGACATCCAGAAGGTCGCGGGCGACGCCATCAACGCGATCCAGACCATCGGCGGTATCATCGGCGAAGTGAACGAAGTGGCGACTGCGATTGCCGCCGCCGTCCAGGAGCAGGGCGCGGCGACCCAGGAGATCACCCGCAGCACCCAATACGCAGCCCAGGGCACCAAGAACGTCTCGGATAATATTACCGGCGTGAAAGCCGATGCGGACGCCGCAGCCGCGGCCGCCGACAATGTGAAGCAGGCGTCCGAGACGTTGGAGACCCAGAGCCGCCAACTCGGCCATGAGGTCAGTGACTTCCTCGGCAAGATCCGCGCGGCGTAGGCGCGGATCAAGGGTGAGCCATCACGACCCGTAATTTTACGGCAGGAAGACTGTCTAAGTCTTTACCCTTTTCGGGCCAAATGCGGCTCACGTGCCCGCCGCAGGCGGGCGCATCTGCTGCGTGCATCCCTTGGTCTTTCGTAGTTCGTGGGGCTGCCGTTCAGGCCACGAATTCGACATGCGTACCCGGGGTGTCCGATGCTCAACCGCTTGACCGTATCCACGCTGCTGAAGGCGGTGATCCTCTCCACCGCATTCGTCGTCGTCATCGGCTTCTCGATCAGCGCGTGGAGCTCGTGGGGCCAGCTTCAGCAGGCCAACCGGATCGTCGCGGTTTCGGCAGCTTCGGCAGAAGTGTTCAAGGCGATGGCCAACATTCGAGCCGACCGCTCGACCAGCAATCGCCAGCTCACGTCCGATGTCGCCATGGACAAGGACATCGAGAAGTACATCCGCGAACTGCGCGCCGCCCTGATGCCGGCGCTGGCCCGCACGCTCGAGCTTCTGCCCACGACCGACGTCGTCCAGCGCGAGGCGTTCCTCGCTGACTTGGGCACGCTCAACAAGACGCTACTGGCTGCACAGGCCGAGTTCTGGACCGAGGTCGTCAAGCCCAAGGCGGAGCGCCGCGCGGGCCTCGCCAAGGAATATGTGGCCACCGAAGACGCGCTGATGGCGCAGCTCGAAAAGCTCTCGGGCGCGCTCGCCGCCAGCGTCAACCACCAGGACGCCACCATCGACCAGCTCCTGTCCATCAAGCAGATGGCCTGGCTGCTGCGGAACACCGCCGGCGAATCCTCGCAGATCGTCGGCAACGCCATCAATGCCGGCAAGATCGCGCCCGAGGTGCAGCTCACCTACACCAAGCTGGTCGGCGGCACCGACACCGCCTGGACCGCGATCGAGCTGGCCGCCTCCGGCATGCAATTGCCGGCGGCGCTGGCGGCTGCGATGGCCGAAGCCAAGTCGACCTATTTCGATCCGCAATATGCCGCCACGCGCGACGGCGTCATCACGACCGTCGCCAAGGGCGAGAAGCCGGCGATGACTGCCAACCAGTGGAGCCCCTATTCGGTGCCCCGCATGATGACCGCGGTGAGGCTCGCCGACGCGGCCCTACAGGCCGCCAAGGACCATTCCGCCGCGCAGCGGGCGGCCGCGATGCAGTTGCTGATGATCAACACCGCCCTGCTCGCCGCCGCGATCGTCCTGACGGGCGCTGCCATGCTGGCGGTCAGCCGACGCGTGATCACGCCGCTGCACCGGATTCGCGACGCCATGCTCGAGGTCGCCGGCGGCGACCTCACCGTCGACAGCGGCTACCTCGACCGGCATGACGAGATCGGCTCGCTCGCCGGGGCGCTGGAGACCTTCAAGCAGCAGGCGATCGACAAGCTCAAGATCGAAGAGCAGGAGCGCGAGCGCAATGCGGGCGCCGCCGCGCGCCAGCGCGCGATGGAGACCTATGTCGGCGAATTCGAAGGCGTGGTGCGCAAGTCGCTCGGCGAGCTGAGCGAGGCCTCCGGCGAAATGCGCAAGACCTCGGGCGACCTGTCCGCGGTGTCGCGCCAGACCAACGAACGCGTCGAGATCGCAGGCAAGGCCTCGCACGACGCCTCGACCAGTGTCGAGAGCGTCGCGGCCGCCGCCGAGGAGCTCTCGGCCTCGATCAACGACATCAGCCAGCAGGCCGCTCATGCCGCAGGCATCGCCAGCCGCGCCGTCAATCAGGCGCGCGAAACCGACAGTACCGTGCAGGGGCTAGCGCAGTCGGCGGGACGCATCGGCGAGGTCGTCGGCCTGATCAACACCATCGCGGCACAGACCAATCTGCTTGCACTGAACGCCACGATCGAGGCTGCGCGCGCCGGCGAAGCCGGCCGCGGCTTTGCAGTCGTGGCCTCCGAAGTGAAGTCACTGGCGAGCCAGACCGCCAAGGCCACCGAGGAGATCTCCGAACAGATCGCCGACATCCAGAAGGTCGCAGGCGATGCCATCAACGCGATCCAGGCGATCGGCGGCATCATCGGCGAGGTCAACGAAGTCGCCACCGCGATCGCCGCCGCCGTGCAGGAACAGGGCGCGGCGACGCAGGAGATCACCCGCAGCACCCAATATGCGGCGCAAGGCACCAAGAACGTCTCGGACAACATCACGGGCGTGAAGGCCGACGCCGACACCGCGGCCGGCGCTGCGGAGAACGTCAAGCAGGCCTCCGAGACGCTGGAGACCCAGAGCCGCCAGCTCGGCCATCAGGTCAGCGACTTCCTGGGCAAGATCCGCGCGGCGTAGAGGCACTCAGCACTACACGCTCAGCGTCGCCGTTGCGAACGCAGGGACGACACTGAGCATCGGGCAGCGGCGCCGCGGTTCACTGGGAATATCTGCCCTATTCCTTCGCCACCACCGGCACCTGACGGAACCTCGCGCGCACCGAGTCCGGCAGCGGCGAGAAGTTCATGGCAACGCCGCGGCGATCGCCAGCATTGCGGCCGGCGACCACGAGGCCGTCGGCGCCGGCGACGATGTCGCCCTTGCGCAAGGTGGGATCGTCCTCGACCTTGACCTGCGCGAGCCCGGCGGGATCCTTGCCGTTGCAGGTGCAGCCCGCGACGATCTCGGTGCGATAACGGTACGCATTGGGCAGTTCGGAATAGGATTTGCCCTTGTCGGTCGTGGCGTCGTCGATGCTGCCGCCATAGACCAGCGAGGTCTCGGAAGCCGGACAGAAGCTCTTGCAGGACTGCGCCTTGCTCTCGGCATCGTTGCCTTGCGCAGGGAAGTAGCGGCCGTCGCAGCCGCGGACGCAATAGGCCGTGCCGCCGCCATAGGAAGCGCGCTGGCGTGGCCCCTCATAGCGAGGCACGTCGTCGTTGGCGAAAGGCATCCGGACCTCCGGCGGCGGTCGCATCCGAAAGCCGCCGAACAGAGCCGAGAAGAAATCTTCCGCATGCGCCGACGGCGCCAGCGCCAAACCGGAGACAGTGACGGCGATCATCGCCGCCACGCCAACGGCCAGTTTGCCGATCGAGCGTTTACTCATGTGACCTCACTGAACTCTAGTTCACGGCCGACGACGCCGAAATATTCAGCGCCTGCCGCCCTGACGGCAGCGTCGTCACGGCCGGGCGCTTGCGCACGGGGTCGCCACCTCTGGCCATCAGCGGCGCGTTCTTCGGCAGCACCACGACCTTGGCGCCGACATTGACGCGGGAATAGAGGTCGGTGACGTCCTCATTGGTCATGCGGATGCAGCCCGAGGAGACGAATTTGCCGATCGTGGAGGGATCGTTGGTGCCGTGAATGCGGTATTCGCTGGAGCCGAGATACATCGCACGCGCGCCGAGCGGGTTGCCGGGGCCGCCGGCGACGAAGCGCGGCAGATAGGGCTGACGCGCGATCATCTGGGCCGGCGGATGCCAATCCGGCCACTCCGCCTTGCGGCTGACGCTCTGCACACCGGACCAGGTGAAGCCTTCGCGGCCGACACCGACGCCGTAACGGATGGCGCGGCCGTTGCCGAGCACATAATAGAGATAGGTGTTGTTGGTATCGATGACGATGGTACCCGCCGGCTCGCTGCGGTCGAAGCCGACGATCTGCTTGCGCAGGCGATCGGGCAGCTGGGAATCCTCATCGGCCGCCTGCGGCGCCTCGTTCACGTCGCCTTGCACGTAGCCTCGGTCTTGCACGTAGCCTTGGCCTTGCACGTAGCCTTGCGAGTAATCCTGACCCTGCGGATACGCCTGTGGCTGCATCGGCGAATAGCCGAGGGTTTGTGCGCTGGCGCCGCCGACGGGCCCCATGGCCAAAGCGGCAATGAAGGCGAATGCGGTGACGGCGCGCGGCGATAAGCTGCGACGGACTGCAGAAAACTTTGTCATGTGCTGCCCCGTTGGATGTCTTGCATCAGGGTGATGCGCTAGGCAGTGAACTCCGCAGGCACGGTCCAGGTTCCGGCGAACCTCGCGGCAGGCTTGTCACAGTCAAGAGAGGATTTGTTCACGAAGTCGCGATGGAACCGCAGCGGCGCTCGCGCATTATCGGTATCAATGGGCGCGCGGTGCGACGCTTCCGTGCGGGAGAGAAATTGTGCGCGTCCTTCCCAGCGAACGTCCAGGTGCCGGCCATAGCGAAGGTGAGCCGCTCCCCGACAGCCGTAGCGAGCTACCGCCGGTCATCCGCCGTACCGAGTTTGTCGCCATTGCGCTCGCTGGCTTGCTGCTGATTGCGGTCGTCACCGTGCTCTATGTCGGGAAGGCATTCTTCCTGCCGGTGGTAATGGCCTTCATCACCGGCACCATGCTCGCGCCGGCCGCGAATTTCCTCGAGCGTTGCAAGGTACCGCGCGGTCTCGGCGCCGCCCTGATCGTGATCGCGGTGACCGCCGTAGTCGCCTTCGTTGTCGCGCTGATCGCGTCCCCCGTCATGGAATGGAGCACGCGCCTGCCCGAGCTCGGCGCACAGTTGAAAGACAAGCTGCATTTGTTCGACCGGCCGCTTTCGCTGTGGCGCGAGCTGCAGGTCATGCTCGGCGGCTCGGAAGGATTGCCGAGCTTCCAGATGCCGAAGGTCGAGTGGGTGCAGCCGACGCTGGAATTCCTGTCGCCGACCTTTACCGAGTTCCTGCTGTTCTTCGTTACCCTGATCCTGTTCATCGCGAGCTGGCGCGACCTGCGGCGGGCAGTGATCATGACGTTCAGCGATCGTGACGCGCGGCTGCGGACGCTCCGCATCCTCAACGAGATCGAGGTCCATCTCGGCAATTACCTGTTGATGGTCACCGTCATCAATGTCGGCGTCGGCGTCGCCACCGGCATCATCTGCGCGGTCACCGGCATGCCCAATCCCGCCGGGCTCGGCGCGCTTGCGGCAACGCTCAATTTCATTCCCATCATCGGGCCGGTCGCGATGTTCGTGGTGCTGGTCGTGGTGGGGCTGGTCGCCTTTCCGACCCTCGGCGGCGGCCTCATGGCCGCGCTCGCCTTCGGCGGCCTCACCTTCCTGGAAGGACACTTCATCACCCCGACGATCATCGGCCGGCGGCTGGCGCTGAACGCACTAGCGGTCCTGCTTGCGCTGGCCTTCTGGACCTGGATGTGGGGCCCGATGGGCGCTTTCCTGTCGTCGCCGCTGCTGATCGTGGCGCTGATCCTCAAGGAGCATTTGCTGCCGACGGATGCGCCGCAGCTTCCGCAGGCGTGATGCGGTTTCCGTGATCGGAACTTCCCCGGTGACGAAACGTTCTCCGGCTATCTCAGCCGTCAACAGTTCGGAGCTCCCGATGTCCACGACCAATGCCGAAGCCGGGATGAGAGACTGGACCGACAAAGCCACCAGAGAACGCCTTGAGAAGGATGTAGCAGCCGTGAAAAGCGATATCGCCGCCCTCACCGACCAGATCACCGACGCGCTCAATACCTTTGCCAATTCGACCAGCAAGCAGGCCCGCCGCGGCTATCACCAGGCGCGCGAGAATGTGGATACCGCGATCGACGACATGTCGGAGCGCGGCAGCGCGATGATGGGCGCGGCGCAGGAGGCCTATGGATCGATCGAGGAGACGCTCGAAGACGCGATCACGCAGCGCCCGCTTGCGACCGTTGGGCTCGCGCTCGGCATCGGCTTCCTGATCGGCGCCGCCTGGCGCCGGTAGGTAGCGCGAACGAACTTGAGACGGCGGCGCGACCGCGCCGCCGATGCCGGCTTGTGGGGATCTGAGGAGCAAGGCCATGTTTCAGCGCATCATCGACGGAATCAGTGCATCCACCGGCACGACTATGCGGCTGACCTCCCTGGCTGCGGGCGCGGCGTTCGCGCTGTTCATCACCACCTGCTTCCTGTGCGCCGCTATATTCATCTCCGTCCTCAACGAGTATGGTCCCGTGCAAGCCTGTCTCGCGGGTGCCGGTGTCTTCTTTCTGCTGACCCTGGCCGCAGCGGTGAGCTACTGGGCCTACAAGCGGGAATTGCGCAAGCAAGCCCAGATCGCTGCCGAGCGTGCCGCAAAGTCGGCGGCGCAGAGCACGCAGAGCATGCTTGCGGACCCCATGCTGCTCGCCACCGGCCTCCAGATCGTTCGCGCCATCGGCGTCAAGCGGCTGCTGCCGATCCTGGCGATCGGCGGCGTCGCCCTCGGCATCATGGCGAGTCGCGCCGGTATGTCGGACGATGCATCGGCCGAACCGGCCGAATAATTTCAACCCATCGAAAGATACAGATCGCGGCCACCGCGAGCGGCATGGTCAACGCGATCCACGACAGCGGCAGCGATATTCCGATCTGACTGATCAAGGCGGCCAACAGGCCGAACACGCTCTGGGCCGCGATCGAGATCGGCCAGCGCCAGATAAGACCCGGCGAACGACCGGCGACAGGCCGGTGATGCAGATCAGCAGTCGGCCGCGAGTGCAGGCGGATGGTCGCCTTCGCAAAAGTTGCGTTCCGGGCAATTAAACGCGAACCCGCGAATGCGCCGGGTTTTCCTGCGCAATTTTACATCTGCCGGGACAATTCGCCCTGCTCACGCAAAAGCTACTCGGATAGGCAGGAGGTTGCCGCTAAAAGCATCATCCTGATTCTCAAAGCTATTTTACTCAATGAAACCATCCGTCCAGGCAAATCTTTCCGCATTTCATCATGACGCCCGGCTGTATTTGACGCTCGGCATCGCCAATTGGTCGGTCTTCGTCGACCACATCCCGAACAACGTCGTCAATTTGCTGACGCTGCGCAATTTCGGCTTCAGCGGCGCCGCCGACCTGTTCGTGTTCGTGGTGGGTTATGGCGTCGCAATCATCCACGGCCGGATCGCGCTGGAGCGCGGATATCTCGTCGCCGCGACGCGCATCTTCCGTCGCGTCTGGCGGCTCTACGCCGCCTATGTCGTGCTGTTCGTGATCTATATCGACACCATCGCCTACGTCGCCTCGCAATCGATGGCGCCGGAAATCATCCACGAATACAACATCTCGGGGATTCTCGAGCACCCGCTGCGCATCCTGGTCCGCGGCCTCGTGCTGCAGGAGGAGCCGCTCAATCTCGATCTGCTGCAGTTGATGATCCCGCTGATGGCCTTTTTTCCGTTCGCGCTGTGGGGCCTGTTGCGGCGGCCGAACCTGACCTTGGCGGCATCGATCGCACTATACCTTGCCGCACGCTGGTTCGACTGGAATTTCCGGGTCTATCCGGACCAGGAATGGACCTTCAATCCGCTGTGCTGGCAGATGCTGATGGTGCTCGGGGGCTGGTTCGCCGTGACAGGCGCGCCCGGGCGCGCGCTGCGCGACATGCCCTGGCTGCGGATACTCGCGGGGAGCTATCTCGTATTCGCGATGGCCGTCACCCTGCTGCGCCGTTCGCCGGAATTGTCCGCTTACTTGCCGGACCTTCTCCTCGACAGCATCGCGCCGACGGACAAGGAAAACCTTGCACCCTATCGTGTGGTTCACTTCCTCGCCCTCGCCTTCCTCGCGACTCATTTCATTCCGGCCGATCACCCCGGACTGCGGCTGAAGCCGCTCCAGGCGGTCATCAGATGCGGCGAGGAATGGCTCGCCGTGTTCTGCGTCGGCGTCTTCCTGTCCTTCGCCGGCCATCTCATCCTGATCACCAGTGCCAATCTGGTGGCGATGCAGATCGTGGTGAGCCTCGCCGGATTCGCCGCGATGACCGCGGTGGCCTACTACGTCGCCTGGTCGAAATGGCAGGATTTGCCCGCGGCCATGCGGCAGCAGGCCTGAAGCGCGATTCCGCTAGGTTGGCCGCCGCGACTACGCTATCCCGGTAGGAACGGGTTGCGCGGGGAGACCGGACGTGGTGACGGCGAATGGCGGGGGGGACGGGGCCGATGGCGCTCCTCGGCGCGGCCGGCCACGATCGATCGAGACCAGCAACGCCATTCTCGACAGCGCGTATGCGCTGATGGCGTCCACCGGCCTTGCCGCCACCACCATTGATGCGGTCGCCCGCCACTCCGGCGTCTCCAAGATGACGATCTACAAATGGTGGCCGTCGCGCGAGGCGCTCTTGATCGACGCGTTTCTCCAGCATGCCGCGCAGATGCTGCCGCTGCCTCCGGCGAGCTCCGGCAGCCCAGCGGCGCGCGCGCGCCGCCATGCCGCGGCCTACGCCGAGGCGCTCCAGGGCGAGTTCGGCAAGGTCCAACTCGCCGTCATCTCCGAATGCATTTCCAAGACGGGCTCGGCCGAGCTGTTCTACGCCCGCTATCTGCAATTCCGTCGCGACGCGCTGGTGGAGATGATCGCGGCAGGCCAGAACGACGGCAGCATCCTGGCCGAAGGGCCGGCTGAGGATCTCTACGACGCGATCTACGGCGGCCTGTTCTATCGCTACGTCTTCGGAATCGCGCCGATTACACCGGCTTACGCGCGCAACCTCGTCGATCTCGTGCTACGCCCCAAGGGTTAGCTGCGCGCAGGCCGCACCGGAGCCGAGATCTTGTCCGTGCGATCGCGCTCGGTCATGTCGACCACCGTCTCCATTGGCGCGGTCAGCTCATAGACGTAGGAGACGTCGGTGAAATAGCGCTTGGCGGTGCCGCCGAGCGCCTCGGGCGCCACACGGTCGAGCAGGATCAGGCCGAAATCGGAATCGGGCCGGCGCGTCGCCTCGCTGGTGTTGAGCTCCTCCCAGCGGAAATGGAAGATTTCGTCATTCCCCTCGCCCGTCACCGTCCAGCTGGCGGTGATGTGCGGATGCTTGCCGACCAGCGACAGGCCCTCGTCGGAATGCGAGGCCAGCTCGAAGAACAGCAGCGAGAGGCTCTGCGCCGCGCGCGCGCTGACGGCGATGTCGGGACCGGTCACGGCGATGCGGTCGGCATGCGGGATGGCGCGTGCCTCGAACAGGCCCTTCAGCTTGACGCCCTGCCATTGGCTCTCGCTGAGTAGCGAGACCACGTTGGACATGGCGTGGATGCGGCCGATCAGGAGTTCGCGGGCCACGTCGATGTCCGCACCATGACGCAGAGTACGTGTCACGATCGACTGTATGACCGCAAGGATGTTCTTGACCCGGTGGTTGAGCTCGTCGATCACGGCGGTCAGCCGGCGCTCGAAGCCGATCCTGACCTGGATTTCCCGACTGAGTCGCAGATTGTTGTAGGCGACATAGCCAAACAGACCGCACACCATCGCAGTGATCGCAAAGCCAATCGCCGCCACGATGATCGCAGTCTGCTCGGCACGACGCACCGAGTTGGTCTTCGCGTAATAACCGAGTTGCCAATCGCGGCCACCGAAGCTCACCGTGCGCGTCGCCGACGGCACCGGTCCGTCCGCCGCCACACTGCGCGTCGAGACCACGCCCTGGTCGTTGGCGATCAGCTCGCCGCCTTCCTTGCGCGGATCCCTGAGCGCGACCGAGAACAACGACATGTCGTCATTGGTCAGCATCAGCGACGCCAGCTCATAGGAGAACGTGACGAACCCGGCCGGCTCGGTTGCCCCCTCGGGAACGACGGGCGCTGCCACGATGACGCCGATCGGCCCGTTTGCGCGCAACAGCGGAACCGGGTCCGAAGCCACCGACCTCTTCTCGATCCGGGCGCGCGTCAACATCGCGCTGCGAACCGGGTCCTGATCGTAGCTCCGGCCCGGCAGAGCCTTGGTCTCGTCACTGCGCGGCTCGAGATCGAGCAGCACGTCGATCGGCTGGGTGATCTCGGCCGGATTGATCGGCTTGTCGTCATAGGTGCGGATCTTCGGATTCGGGAAGCCGGCGCCGCCAATGGCCGCCTGCGCCGCCGTGAGCTCGTTCGGCTTCAGCCGGGCGATCCAGCCGGCCACCACGAAATCCGTCTTGAAGGCGTAGATGGCCGAACGCAGCGGCTCCAGCATGTTTGGCTTGATCACGGATGGCGTGCGGAACAGGCCTGAAGCGACGCGTGCGAGCAGTTCGCGCTCGGTGAGCCGATCCTGGACCAGGCTGGCGTGAACGTCGATCGCACGCGCGAGCGCGATCCGGTCCAGCGCCAGCTCCTGGTCGTGGACGCGATAGGCCGCGAGCCCGGAGAGCAAGGCTCCGAGCAGAGCAATGAAACCGATGATGAAACCCAGCCGGACCACGCGACTACTCAGGCGAAAGCGGGAGGTCGGCAATAAACAAGGAGCATATGAACGCCGCTCGAACGGCCAAGTGCCGAAACAGGGTGAACCCCGGTGGCAGAGATAATGGAGGAGGAGACATCGGTACGCAACGTAGGTCGCCTGAGAAGCTTAATCCGCCCGGCCGATGGTCTGGCCGGGGTAGATGGCCCGGGCGCCGGAGGTAATCAATCGCCGTGTCCGAAATTTGTTCCGCCCTCGCGGGCCCAGCCCCAGGTTAACGGCGAAAAAAAGCGTGCGCCAAGTCGTCGCGCCGTCAGCCCGCCCGTTTCAGGCCGCCTTTGGCCTCGATAAAGCCGACGATGCGGTCCAGCCCCTCGCTCTTCTTCAGGTTGGTCATGACGAAAGGACGCTCGCCGCGCATGCGCCTGGCATCCGTCTCCATCTTCTCCAGGGAGGCGCCGACATGGGGCGCAAGGTCGATCTTGTTAATGACCAGAAGGTCGGACCGGGTGATGCCGGGTCCGCCCTTGGACGGAATCTTGTCGCCGGCCGCCACGTCGATGACGTAAATGGTCAGGTCGGCCAGCTCCGGGGAAAAAGTGGCAGCGAGATTGTCGCCGCCGGACTCGATCAGCACGAGATCGAGCCCGGGAAACTTGGCGCGCATGTCCGCGACCGCGGCGAGATTCATCGAGGCATCCTCGCGGATCGCGGTGTGCGGGCAGCCGCCGGTCTCGACGCCGGCAATGCGGTCCGGCGTCAGCGAGCCCGAGCGCACCAGGAACTCCGCATCCCATTTGGTGTAGATGTCGTTGGTGATTGCGGCGATGTCATAGCGTTCGCGCATGGTCTTGCAGAGCAGATCCATCAGCGCGGTCTTGCCCGATCCGACCGGACCGCCGACGCCGACACGCAAGGGGCCGTGAGATTTCGACATGGAATCCGCTCGCTCTCGATGGGTTGAAGGCTGCCTCGCTGTCACGATCGGAACAGCCGCGTATATTGCGTCTCGTGCCGCAGGCTGGCGAGATCGGCGCGGAAGGTCGCGCTGCCGAGATCGTCCAATGTCGCGTTCAGCGCACGATTGGCGGTCGCGGCCACGGCGGCTTCCAGCCTCACCAGGACGCGCTGGCTGTCGGTCTGGCCGAGCGGAACGAGACGGCTGGCCGCAGAAATCCAGTTCGAGACCAGCGCATGCAGGAAGGCGTGCAGCGTCGGCGCCAGCGGAACGCCATGCAGAGCTGCGACGACACCGACTGCCACCGGATAGACCAGTGGCGTGCGGCATGCCGCAATCGTGGCATCCAGCCCGTCGGCGTCCCACGCGGCGCGGGCGATGTCGATGAAGGCGCGGCCCTGCGAGCTGGTCTCCAGCTGCCGCTCGCGCGACGGCACGAAAGCCGCAGCGAGCTCGGCGATATCGTTCAAAGACGTTTCTTCGCCCGCCTCAGTGGCGCGATAGGCATGGACCAGCAACGTCGCATCGCAGAAACCGGAGCCGTCACCCAGCATCGCGTCGAGCCAGTCCGCCAGCGTCGCCGTGTCGACGATGTCGCCGGCCTCGACTGCCCATTCGATGCCGCTCGAGTAGGAGAAACCGCCGACGGGGAATGCCGGCGACAACCAGGTCATCAACCGGTACAGCGCCGCCGCCTCACGATCGGCGAGGTCACCGGCACGCACCGGCTCATTTGTGGTCATGAGCATGCGTGTGGCCGTGGTGATGGTCGGGATGGTCGCAATGCTCGTCGTGGTGATGGTGGTGATCGTGACCATGGTCATGCGCGGCATGGCCGTGATGATCATGGTGATCGTGATGGCCGTGATCATGATGATGGCCATGGTCGTGATGCGCGTGGTCGTCGTGACCATGCGCATGGCCGGCATCGGCATAGGCGCCGCCTTCGGGATCGAACGGCGCCTCGATCTCGATCACGCGTGCGCCGAGGCCCTTCACCATGGCCTCGATGACGTGATCACGGCGGATGCGCAAGGCTTTCGCCATGATCTGGGTCGGCAGATGACGGTTGCCGAGATGCCAGCCGACGCGGATGAGGTGATGGGGATCACGGCCGCGGATTTCCAGCAGCGGCTCCGGCGCCGCGACCACTTCGACCAGGCGACCGTCCTCGAGCACCAGCGCATCGCCGCCGCGGAGCGCTGTGGCGTGCTCGAGGTCGAGCAGGAATTCGAGCCCCCGCGTGCCCGTCATCGCCATGCGGCGCCGGTGCCGATCGTCGAAATCGAGCACGACCGTGTCCGCCGGCGCTTCCGTGAAGCGGTGTTGTCCTTTGACCTGCGTCGCCCGCATCATTCGCTTTTACCCTGTTACCGCGTCTCGACCTTCGCGGGCGTGATGTACTCGATCTTCGGAGGCGCCGTGAAGCACTTCACCGCGACCCGGCCGAAGGTTTTCATGTGCTCGGCAGCACGATGCGGCCCCAGTGCCTCCATGTTCTCCCACTGCTCGACGAACACCATCTTGGCGGGATCGGTGACGCTCTCATGCAGATCGTAGGCGATATTGCCGGGTTCTTTCCGGGTCTCCTTGATGCAGGCGGTGGCAGCTGCAATGAATTCGGCGCACGTTTCGGGCTTGATGGTCAAGGTGGCAACGACGTAGATCACGAGAAATCCTCCCGGCTTTTCTTCTGGCTTCAGATACCGGGCGCGACATTAGACCAGGCTGGATCGAACGCAAAACCGGAAAAGCCGTCCCCGGACACATGCCGGGGACATGCGTTGAGGCGCTATTTCAGTACATGAAATATCGCTGCGCCATCGGCAGCACCTCGGCAGGGGCACAGGTGAGCAGCTCGCCGTCGGCGCGGACCTCATAGGTCTCCGGATCGACCTCGATATTGGGCGTGGCGTCGTTGTGGATCATGCTCTTTTTCGAGATCTTGCCGCGGGTGTTCTGGACCGCATAGAGCTTCTTCTCGATCCCGAGTTTTCGCGCGAGGCCGCCGGTGATGGCGGCTTTCGAGGTGAACACCACGGAGGATGCGGTGCGCGCCTTGCCGAAGGCGCCGAACATCGGCTGATAGTGCACCGGCTGCGGCGTCGGGATCGAGGCATTGGGATCGCCCATGGGGGCTGCGACGATCGTGCCGCCCTTGACGATGCAGTCCGGCTTGACGCCGAAGAAGGCCGGCGACCACAGCACGAGATCGGCCATCTTGCCTTTCTCGACCGAGCCGATCAGCTTCGACACGCCGTGCGCGATCGCGGGGTTGATGGTGTACTTGGCGATGTAGCGCTTGACGCGGAAATTGTCGTTGTCCTTGCCCTTGTCCTGCGGCAGCGATCCGCGCTGCTTCTTCATCTTGTCGGCGGTCTGCCAGGTCCGGATGATGACCTCGCCGAGGCGGCCCATGGCCTGCGAATCCGAGGACATCATCGAGAGCGCGCCGAGATCGTGCAGGATGTCCTCGGCTGCGATGGTTTCCTTGCGGATACGGCTTTCGGCGAAGGCCAGGTCTTCCGCGATCGAGGGATCGAGGTGGTGGCACACCATCAGCATGTCCAGATGCTCGTCGATGGTGTTGCGGGTGAAGGGTCGCGTCGGGTTGGTCGAGGACGGCAGCACGTTCTTCAGGCCGGCGACCTTGATGATATCTGGGGCATGGCCGCCGCCGGCGCCTTCGGTGTGGAAGGCATGAATGGTGCGGCCCTTGAACGCCTTGATGGTGTCCTCGACGAAGCCGGATTCGTTCAGCGTATCGGTGTGGATCATCACCTGGATGTCGTGAGCATCGGCCACCGACAGGCAGTTATCGATCGCGGCCGGCGTCGTGCCCCAGTCCTCGTGCAGCTTGAGCGCGCAGGCGCCGGCCTTGATCATCTCGACCAGGGCTGCGGGCCGCGAGGCGTTGCCCTTGCCGGAGATCCCGAGATTGACCGGGAAGGCATCGAACGACTGGATCATCCGCCCCATGTGCCACGGCCCCGGCGTACAGGTGGTGGCGAAGGTGCCGTGCGAGGGGCCGGTGCCGCCGCCCAGCATCGAGGTGACGCCGGACATCAACGCGTGCTCGATCTGCTGCGGGCAGATGAAATGGATGTGGCTGTCGAAGCCGCCGGCGGTGAGTATCTTGCCCTCGCCCGCGATCACGTCGGTGCCGGGGCCGATGATGATGGTGACGCCGGGCTGGATGTCGGGATTGCCGGCCTTGCCGATGCCGGCGATCATGCCGTCCTTGATGGCGACGTCGGCCTTCACGATGCCCCAGTGATCGACGATCAGCGCATTCGTGATGACGGTGTCGGCCGCGCCTTGCTTGTTGGTGACCTGCGACTGCCCCATGCCGTCGCGGATCACCTTGCCGCCGCCGAACTTCACCTCCTCGCCATAGGTGGTGAAATCCTTTTCGACCTCGATGATGAGATCGGTGTCGGCCAGGCGCACCTTGTCCCCGGTGGTCGGGCCGAACATGTCGGCATAGACGGAACGCTTTATTTTGACGGACATCACAAGCCCCGTTTGCGTTTGAATATCTGTGCGGCGCGCCGCATGTCTTGGTGAGCGCCTGCCCTACAGTTTGCCCATCACGTCGCCGCGGAAGCCGTAGATTGTCTTCTTGCCCGCGAGCGCGACGAGCTGGACGTCGCGGGTCTGGCCGGGCTCGAAGCGAACCGCGGTGCCGGCGGCAATGTCGAGGCGCATGCCGCGGGACTTCTTGCGGTCGAATTTCAGCGCCGGGTTGGTCTCGAAGAAATGGTAGTGCGAGCCGACCTGGATCGGGCGGTCACCGGTATTGGCCACCGTCAGTGTCACCGTCTTGCGACCGGCATTGAGCTCGATCTCGCCGTCCTGGATGAAGAGTTCGCCGGGGATCATGCTTCTGGCTCCTACCTGATCGGCTCGTGCACGGTGACGAGCTTGGTGCCGTCCGGAAAGGTCGCCTCGACCTGGATGTCGTGGATCATCTCGGGGATTCCCGGCATCACCTGGTCGCGGGTCAGGACCTGCGCGCCGGATTGCATCAGTTCGGCGACGGTGCGGCCGTCGCGCGCGCCCTCGAGGATGAAATCGGAGATGATCGCGATCGCCTCGGGATGGTTGAGCTTGACGCCGCGGTCGAGCCTTCGGCGGGCGACGATCGCCGCCATCGAGATCAGAAGCTTGTCCTTTTCGCGGGGAGACAGGTTCATGCAGAATCTCTTCCGTTCAACACATCAATTCAGCCGGTCAATTCAGCCAGAGCCGCGGCAGCGCCGCGCCGGTGCGCGCCAGCACGGCCATCATGTCGGCGCGCAAACGCGCCGCATCTTGGGCACAGAACCGCGCCATTGCAAAGCCATTCCATGCGGAGATTCCGACCTCGCCGGAGAATGAATCAGAGGCCTCGCGGATGCGCTCGACGAGGGCCTCGTCGCCGGGGACGATCAGCGCCGTGCCGATCGCCGCGCCGGCCTTCGCCACCGCTGATCGGCCAAGTTTTGCGCCGATATTGCCGTCGAGCCTGACGGTCTCGGCGTACACCAGCCTGCCACCACGCCGCAGCCGCCAGCGGTCGACGAACTCGCCCTGCTCCATCCGCTCGCCCATGGCCGTGCGGCCGAACACGACGATTTCGCAAAGCAGCAGCGAGGCGGCGTCATCGAGCTCGATGTCGAAGCGGCGATGGGCCCGCGCGCGGTCGAACAGGATGGTTTCCTGCGGCAGCCAGGATAGATGTGCGCCTGCACCGACCTTCAGCGCGATGCTGAGCTGCGCCGCCGCGCCCGGCGCGCGATAGACCTTTTCGGCCGCCGCCGTGGTCAACGTCAGCCGCGCGCTGTCCGCCGCCGAGATCTCGATGTCGAAGCGATCGCCGCCGGCCACGCCACCGGCCGTGTTGACGAACACGCCTGACAGGCCCTGATCCTCAGGCGAGGGAAAGCGCACGCGCAGGGAGCCAGATTCGTGCAGGACGCCGCGCCGCGTCACGCCGTCGCGCGCATGCACGTCGAAGCGCACCGCGCCGCGGGCGCGGTTGGCCTCGAAAACCCCTGATGTGACTGACAGGTCGCTGCGCATCCGCCTCCCCAGCCGGCCGCGTCAGAATGACTTACAGCGCCATCTGGCGGCTGATTTCGGCCGGGTCGAGATTGGATCGGTCGCAGGAGAACTTCACCGCGCCACGATCCATCACGGCAAAACTGTCGCCGAGTTCGCAGGCAAAGTCGAGATATTGTTCGACCAGCACGATGGCGATGTTGCCGAGATTGCGCAGGTACGAGATGGCGCGGCCGATGTCCTTGATGATCGAGGGCTGGATGCCCTCGGTCGGCTCGTCCAGCAGCAGCAGTTTCGGCCGCATCACCAGCGCGCGACCGATCGCGAGTTGCTGCTGCTGACCGCCGGAGAGATCGCCGCCGCGCCGGCCGAGCATGGACTGCAGCACCGGGAACAGCGAGAACACATCGTCCGGAATGTGCTTGTCCTCGCGCTTGAGCGGGCCGAAGCCGGTCTTGAGGTTTTCTTCGACCGTCAGCAGCGGGAAGATCTCGCGCCCCTGCGGCACGAAGCCGATGCCCTTGCGGGCCCGCTCATAGGGCTTGAGGCCCGTGATGTCGCTGCCGTCGAGCACGATGGCGCCCGAGGAGATCGGATATTGCCCCACCATTGCGCGCAAGAGCGAGGTCTTGCCGACGCCGTTGCGGCCGAGCACACAGGTCACCTTGCCAGGCTCGGCCGAGATGGAGACGCCACGCAACGCCTGCGCGGCGCCGTAGAAGAGATTGATGTCCTTGACCTCAAGCATCGCTCAGCGTCCCAGATAGACTTCGATGACCCGCTCGTTGGACGAGACCTGGTCGATGGTTCCTTCCGCCAGCACCGTGCCTTCGTGCAGGCAGGTGACCTTGACGCCGAGCTCGCGCACGAACGTCATGTCGTGCTCGACCACCATCACGGTATGGATCTTGTTGATCTCTTTCAGCAGCTCGGCGGTGAGGTGCGTCTCGACGTCGGTCATCCCGGCGACGGGCTCGTCCACCAGCAGCAGTTTCGGGTCCTGCGCCAGCAGCATGCCGATCTCCAGCCATTGCTTCTGGCCGTGGCTGAGGCTGCCGGCCAGGCGGTTGCGCGCTTCGGTGAGGCGGATCGTCTCCAGCACCTTGTCGATGCGTTCGGACTCGGCCTTGCTGCCGCGCCAGAACAGCGTGCCGCGGACCGAGTGGTCGACGTTGAGCGCGAGCAGAAGATTGTCCTGCACCGTCTGGCTCTCGAACACGGTCGGCTTCTGGAACTTGCGCCCGATGCCGAGCTCGGCGATGCGGGTTTCGTCCAGCCGCGTCAGGTCGGTGACGCCATCGAACAGCACCGTGCCCTCGTCGGGCTTGGTCTTGCCGGTGATGATGTCCATCATCGTGGTTTTGCCGGCGCCGTTCGGGCCGATGATGGCGCGCATCTCGCCGGGCTCGAGCGTCAGCGACAGATTGTTGATGGCGTGGAAACCGTCGAACGAAACGTGCACGCCGTCGAGATAGAGCATTGCGGAGGTCGCGCGGTTGTCCATGACGTTCATGTGCGCCTACTCCGCCATCTTGGGTTCGGTGACGCCGTCTTCGGCCGCGGCACTTGCCATCGTGGCAGCGCGTTTCTCCTTCGAGGAGTCCCACCATGCATTGAAAGTGCCGACGATGCCCTTCGGCAGCAGCAGCGTCACCAGGATGAACAATGCGCCCAGCATGAACAGCCAGTACGGCGCCAGCACGCCCGAGGTGAAAAACGTCTTGGCGTAGTTGACGACGACAGCGCCGAGCGCGGCACCGACCAGCGTGCCGCGGCCGCCGACGGCGACCCAGATCACCGCCTCGATCGAATTGCCGGGCGCGAATTCGGAGGGATTGATGATGCCGACCTGCGGCACGTAAAGCGCGCCGGCGACCCCGGCCATGCAGGCCGACACCGTGAACACGAACAGCTTGTAGGATTCGACGCGGTAGCCGAGGAAGCGCGTGCGCGACTCCGCATCGCGCACCGCGATCAGCACCTTGCCGAGCTTGGAGGAGACGATCGCGCGGCAGATCAGGAAGCCCACGATCAGCGCCAGGCAGCTCAGCGCGAACAATGCGGCCCGCGTGCCCTCGGCCTGGACGTTGAAGCCGAGGATATCCTTGAAGTCGGTCAGGCCGTTGTTGCCGCCGAAACCGAAATCGTTGCGGAAGAACGCGAGCAGCAGCGCATAGGTCATGGCCTGCGTGATGATCGACAAATAGACGCCGGTGACGCGGGAGCGGAACGCGAGCCAACCGAAGCAGAAGGCAAGCAGGCCGGGCACGACCAGCACCATCAGGGCCGCGAACCAGAACATGTCGAAGCCGTACCAGTACCAGGGCAGCTTCGAATAGTTCAGGAACACCATGAAATCAGGCAGAACAGGATTGCCGTAGACGCCGCGGGTGCCGATCTGCCGCATCAGGTACATGCCCATCGCGTAGCCGCCGAGCGCGAAGAAGGCGCCGTGGCCGAGCGAGAGGATGCCGCAATAGCCCCAGATCAAATCGATCGCGAGCGCCAGGATGGCGTAGCAGACGTATTTGCCCCACAGCGCGACGAGATAGGTCGGCACCTGCAGGAACGAGCCTGCGGGCAGCAGCAGGTTGGAGAGCGGGATGAGAATGCCGCAGGCCGCGACGACGGCAAGGAAGATCGTCGCGCCGCGGTCCAGCGATCGCGTCAGCATGTGAGGGGTCATGCTTCCACCGCACGGCCCTTGAGCGCGAACAGGCCGCGCGGGCGCTTTTGAATGAACAGGATGATCAGGACGAGGATCGCGATCTTGCCGAGCACGGCGCCGGCGACCGGCTCCAGGAATTTGTTGGCGATGCCGAGCGTGAAGGCGCCGACCAGCGTGCCCCAGAGATTGCCGACCCCGCCGAACACCACGACCATGAAGCTGTCGATGATGTAGCTCTGGCCGAGATTGGGGCTGACATTGTCGATCTGCGACAGCGCCACTCCAGCGATGCCGGCAATGCCCGAGCCGAGCCCGAAGGTCAGCGCGTCGACGCGCGAGGTGGCGATGCCCATGGAGGCCGCCATGCGGCGGTTCTGTGTCACCGCGCGCATCTCGAGGCCCAGCGCAGTGTAGCGCAGCATCGCAAGCAGGATCGCGAACACGGCGAGCGTGAACACGAGGATCCAGAGCCGGTTGTAGGTGATGGTGATCTGGCCCAGCTCGAACGCACCGCTCATCCAGGAGGGATTGCCGACCTCGCGGTTGGTCGGACCGAACATGGTGCGCACCGCCTGCTGCAGCACCAGCGAGAGGCCCCAGGTCGCCAGCAGCGTCTCCAGCGGGCGACCGTAGAGGAAGCGGATGATGCTGCGCTCGATCAGGACGCCGATCGCGCCGGCGACGAGGAAGGCGAGCGGCACGGCGATCAAGAGCGAATAGTCGAACAGGGCGGGATAGCGAGTGCGGATCACCTCCTGCACCACGAAAGTGGTGTAGGCCCCGATCATCACCATCTCGCCATGCGCCATATTGATCACGCCCATCACGCCGAAGGTGATGGCGAGCCCGATCGCGGCGAGCAGCAACACCGAGCCGAGCGAGAGGCCGTACCAGGCATTCTGAACCGAGGACCAGATGGCGAGCGAAGACTGGATCGAGCCGATTGCGCTCGCGGCGGCCTTGGTCACCGAGGCCGGCTGGTCGCCCATGCCGGTGAGCAGCGCCATGGCCTCCTGGTCGCCGCGGGCCTTGAGCGTGGCGACCGCCTCGAGCTTCTCGACCTCGGATGCGTCGGACTTGAACAGCAGGATGGCGGCGCGGGCCTCGCCCAGCGCGGCCTTGACGGATCTGTTGGTCTCCTTGGCGAGCGCGGCGTCGACGGCTTCGAGCGCGGTCTCCTCGTGCGACTTGAAGACGGATTGCGCAGCCTGGAGGCGCGTTCCGACATCCGGCGACTGCAGCGTCAGGCTGCCGAGCGCGGCATCGACGCTGCGGCGCAGGCGGTTGTTGAGGCGGACCGCGCTCGCGCTGTCGGGAACGCTGGCCACCGCCTGGCCGGTCGCGGCGTCGATCGACTTGCCGTCGGTACCGGTGACGTAGACCTTCTTGCTGTCGAGGTCGACCATCAGGCGGCCGTCCTGAAGCGCACTGATGATCGGGAAAGCCAGCGGATTGCCGCTGGCTGCGACCACGCCGATCGCCTCGTCCGTATCGGAATAATCATCGTTGGCGAATTTGGCGACCGCATCCTCGAACGGACCGGCGAGGGCCGGCAGCGCGAACGCGATCAGGAACAACGAGAGCGCAAGCGAGCAGAGGCGCGCGGACAAATGGGTTGGCACTGTGAATGACCCCGGCAGAAATGAGTGGAGAAGGCGGCGGGATCGCCGCCTTCTCCGGTCGTGAAATGGAGCGTCAGATCCGGATCAGGAGCCCGAGCCGAGGCACTTGTTGGTCTTGGTGTTGAAGTTGCCGCACTTCTTGCCGACCCAATCGCCGATCAGGTCCTTGGAGCCGTCGAGCTCCTTCGACCAGGCGTCGCCCGCGACGAGACCCGGGGTCTTCCAGACCACGTCGAATTGGCCGTTGGCCTTGATCTCGCCGATGAACACCGGCTTGGTGATGTGGTGGTTCGGCAGCATCTTGGAGGTGCCGCCGGTCAGGTTCTTGGCTTCGATGCCCGGGAGAGCGTCGATCACCTTGTCCGGATCGGTCGACTTCACCTTCTCGACCGCCTTCACCCACATGTCGAAGCCGATCACGTGCGCTTCCATGGGATCGTTGGTCACGCGCTTCGGATTCTTGGTGTAGGTCTGCCACGCCTTGATGAACTTCTCGTTCTCCGGCGACTTGATCGACTGGAAGTAGTTCCAGGCGGCGAGATGGCCGAGCAGCGGCTTGGTGTCGATGCCGGCGAGCTCTTCCTCACCCACCGAGAACGCGACGACCGGGATGTCCTTGGCCTTGATGCCCTGGTTGCCGAGCTCCTTGTAGAACGGCACGTTGGCGTCGCCGTTGATGGTCGAGACCACCGCGGTCTTCTTGCCGGCCGAGCCGAACTTCTTGATGTCGGCCACGATCGTCTGCCAGTCGGAGTGACCGAACGGCGTATAATTGATCATGATGTCTTCCTGGGCGACACCCTTCGACTTCAGATAGGCTTCCAGGATCTTGTTGGTGGTGCGCGGATAGACGTAGTCGGTGCCCGCGAGCACCCAGCGCTTCACCTTCTCGTCCTTCATCAAATAGTCGACGGCGGGGATCGCCTGCTGGTTCGGCGCCGCACCCGTGTAGAACACGTTGCGCTCGCTCTCCTCGCCCTCGTACTGCACAGGGTAGAACAGGATGTTGTTCAGCTCCTTGAAGACGGGCAGCACCGACTTGCGCGACACCGAGGTCCAGCAGCCGAACACGACCGAGACCTTGTCCTTGGTGATCAGCTCGCGCGCCTTTTCGGCGAACAGCGGCCAGTTCGACGCGGGATCGACGACGACGGCTTCGAGCTTCTTGCCGAGAACGCCGCCCTTCTTGTTCTGCTCGTCGATCAGGAAGAGGATGGTATCCTTCAGCGTGGTTTCGCTGATGGCCATGGTGCCCGAAAGGGAGTGCAGCACACCGACCTTGATGGTGTCGTCGGCGGCTTTTGCGGCGGTCAATGGAGCCAGGCCGAGCATCAGGCCGGCGGTCGCGGCGAGAACGCCACGGCGGCTGAATGACGCCGCTATATCGTGAATGGATTTGCTAAGCATGAGTGTCTGTTCTCCCTGACGCAGACGTGAAAAACGCTGCGAAACGGCCCCACGGCCGCCTGCGATTAACGGATTCGCAAGAACTGTGCCATGGACTGAGCACCCATCAACTGTTTGTTTTTGTTATAAAAATCGCCAGAAATCAAAGTTTCGCCACCAAGAAGCAGCTCAAATCTTGAGCAATTCGAATGTATGCCAAAGCGGCAGGCGGGTTATTTTTTGAGCAAATTGTTCGCTCTGGCTAAATTTCCGGCAGAACTATTTTTGCACCGCAATCGGCATTTCGAGCGTGCCTGCCTTGAAAGCGCCCCCTCAATGTTCCATATGAGCAGCCGAGACCTCTTGCGAATCAAGGGGTCGTTGCGAGCCGCGTGTTCTTAAGCCCTCTACGGGCCTCTGGCTTGCCCCACATCTCCCAAGCCATCCGACACCCTAAACACGCAGGTGTCTTCTCGACACCCTTTTGCGCGCGCCGCGCTGAATGCGCCGGGCGTTGCGCTTTTGACATGGAAAGAACCCATCTTTTGACTTCGTTTCAGGATTTCGGCCTCGCCGAACCGATCGCGCGTGCTCTCGCCGAAGAGAACTACGTCACCCCCACCCCCATCCAGGCCCAGACTGTTCCGATCGCGCTGACCGGCCGCGACGTCGTCGGCATCGCCCAGACCGGAACCGGCAAGACCGCGTCCTTCGCGCTGCCGATTCTGCACCGCCTGCTCGAGAACCGGATCAAGCCGCAGCCCAAGACCTGCCGGGTCCTGGTGCTGTCGCCCACCCGCGAGCTGTCCGGCCAGATCCTCGACAGCTTCAACGCCTATGGCCGCCATATCCGCCTGTCCTCGACGCTCGCCATCGGCGGCGTGCCGATGGGCCGCCAGGTCCGTGCCCTGATGCAGGGCGTCGACGTGCTGGTCGCCACCCCCGGCCGCCTACTCGACCTCGTTCAGAGCAATGGCCTGAAGCTTGGCAGCGTCGAATTCCTCGTGCTCGACGAGGCCGACCGCATGCTCGACATGGGCTTCATCAACGACATCCGCAAGATCGTCGCGAAGCTCCCGATCAAGCGGCAGACACTGTTCTTCTCGGCCACCATGCCGAAGGACATCGCCGAGCTCGCCGACGCCATGCTGCGTGACCCCGCCCGCGTCGCGGTGACCCCGGTCTCCTCGACCGTTGAGCGGATCAAGCAGCGCATTATCCAGGTCGACTTCTCCGCCAAGCCGGGGTTCCTCGCCCAGCTGTTGAAGCAGGAGCCGGTCAACCGCGCGCTGGTCTTTACCCGCACCAAGCACGGCGCCGACAAGGTGGTGAAGACGCTCGAGAAGGCCGGCATTCCCGCCAGCGCCATCCACGGCAACAAGTCCCAGAACCATCGCGAACGGACCTTGGCCCTGTTCCGTTCGGGCGAGATTCGTACCCTGGTCGCCACCGACATCGCCGCCCGCGGCATCGATGTCGACGGCATCACCCATGTCATCAATTTCGACCTGCCCAACGTGCCAGAAACCTATGTCCACCGCATCGGCCGCACCGCGCGCGCCGGCGCCGAGGGCACCGCGATCTCGCTGGTCGCCGGCGGCGAGGAACTCAGCTATCTCCGCGACATCGAGCGGCTGATCAAGGTGACGCTGCCGCGCGAAGACCTCCGCACCGACGCCGGCCGTCGGGACGCAGGCCCTCCCCCGCCGCAGCAGCGGCAGGGCCGGTCGGGCCGCCCAGGCCAGCGTCCGCAGGGCGCCCGGCCCGGTGACGGACGGCGTGGCGAGGAAAGGCATGCCGACGGGCGGCATCATAGCGCCGGCAGGCAGGGCGACGGACGGCCCGGCGAAGGACGCCATGAAGGACGTCATATCGAGGGCAGACCTGTTGATGGCAGGCCCGGTGAAGGCCACAAGGCTTCCAAGGGGTCTCGCCGCCGCCGCGGTTCCGGTGGTAAGATGAACTCCTCACCCGCCGATCGGTCGGAACAGCGTCCCGCGCATAGCGCCGGCAAGCCTGATGGAATACAAGGCGTTGCCTTTTTGCGTCGCGAGAGTCGCCCCAACGGCCGACCGAACCGCAACCCTCATTCGAACTAACAGTCCACGACTGGAGACACCCATATGGCTAAGGAAGAGCTGATCCAGTTCGAAGGACTGGTCACCGAAATCCTCCCCGACGCCCGCTACCGCGTGCAGCTCGACGCCGGACACGAGATCGTCGCCTATACCGCCGGCAAGATGAAGAAGAACCGCATCAAGACGCTGGCGGGCGACCGCGTGACGGTGGAGATGTCGCCCTATGACCTCGAGAAGGGCCGGCTGATTTTCCGCCACAAGGACGAACGTCCCAGCGGGGTGGGTGGACCGCCTCGTCCCGGCCAGCGTGGCGGCCAGTTCCGCCGCCGCTAGCCGATGGCTGGCACGCCAGCACGGAATTAGAATGCCGATCGGCATGTTCCGCCGGGGACGCCCCGGCGGGTCAAAAAATCGTGCGCATCCCGATTGTTTTGAGGCCCCAATTCCGATAAAATGAATTTATCGATTTTCGGCCGGACGACATTAGCATCCACCGGTACAGCCGGTTCAGACACGCTGACGACCCTTCCAAAAATTCGATCTAACCGGCCTGCGCGAGCAGGCTCCAACATTGTGTTATCTGAGAAGGGACTACCCCCGTGAGCATGGGAACCGTGAAGTGGTTTAACGCGACCAAGGGCTTCGGCTTCATTCAGCCCGACGATGGCGGCCAGGACGTGTTCGTCCACATCAGCGCCGTCGAGCGTGCGGGCCTCGGCACGCTGCGCGAAGGCCAGAAGATCTCCTACGAGATCGTGGCCGACCGCCGTTCCGGCAAGTCGGCAGCAGACAACCTGCGCTCTGCAGGCTGAGCCGTCGCGCGCCTGGCCGGATCGGCCTGCGCCAGCCAAGACAAACGAGAAGGCCGTGCGCGACGCACGGCCTTTTTCATTGCGCGAGCCTGCTCGTGGATGTCAGCAGGAGGAAGGCACGCCGTTGTAGGGAACGCAGGTGACCTGGCGCGGCCGCGTGTACGACAGATCGCTGAGCTGAATGCTCGACTTCAGCACATAGCCCACAGTCGGCTTGTAGGTGTAGCTCGCCTCGCTGAGGATGAGGTAGGTCGACGGAATCAACAGCGTCGAGGGCAACTCGCTGGTGACCTTGTCGCCGGCCTTCCGAGCCGAGGTCGCCAGCGTCGCCTGCGTCGCGCCGCTCGCAATGGTGCCGGCCTTGCTCCACTGCACCGTGGCAATGCTGTTGGCATCGATGTAGATCTGCGAGATCGAGCCTTTCACGAGCGTGGCGTCGTAAGGCATGATGATCGAGATGCTCGCCGTGAACGTGTTCTGCATGTCGGAATCGGTCAGCGTCGTCGACTGCGACGTCAGGTCGGACAGTGTTCGCGCGATCAACGTGACCTTGCGATCGATCGCCACGGCCGACGAGAATTCGACCGTACCGAAGAACATCACCAGCATCAGCGGCACGATGACCGCGAATTCGGTCGCCGCGAGCGCGCGCGTGTCGGCGACAAAGTCGCGCACCGAGCAGCGGGCATTCCTCGAGAGATTTGCAATCGCCTGCATGGGTCCGCCCAGATCCATCTGCCTCAGAAGGGTTCGTTCTTGAAGGCCGCGGTCGCCACCAGCAGCCGCTTGCTGCTGCAACCGATGTTGTAGCCGAGGCCGGTGACGAAGAGCGGCCACTGATAGAACAGCCGCACCACGACGACCTGGCTCGAGCTGCCGGGATTGTATTGCACGCCGGTCGGATTGAAGTTGCAGGAATCGCCGTAATTGGTGAGGCTCAGCGTCGTGAAGGAGCTGGTGCTCACCACGTCGACGTAGAGCTTGCTGCAATCGAACAGCGCCGGGATCTGGCTGCAGACATAGGTCTTGAACGTGGTCTGATCGCACGCCGAGACCACGCTGGGCGTAGTCTGGCAGGCCGCGACCGAGCCGCCCTGCGCTTGCGCCTGGCCAGTCAGAATGGCACGCGCGGACGTCTGGGTGACGGTCTCGAGCACCTGGCCCGCGAAGAACACCAGCGCGGTCTCGATGATGGCGAACAGCAGCGCGAAGAAAATCGGAGCGACCAGCGCGAACTCGACCGCCGCGGAGCCGCGGCGACTGCCCCGAAACCGGCCTAGCGCTTTCCGCAGCGTGAACCTCGTAGGTGGAAGCGATGACATCGCGTCAATTCCCCAGCAGCGGCGATCCTCTGCATCGTTCAATAGCTAAAACTGATTGTTTAAGTGTTGCAGGCGATTCACGCTGGGCGAACCGCACCGTAAAGGATGCGTTAACCGCGCAGGCCGCGGGCCCGGTAGAGACGGCGTGCGCAGAGAGACCCGGCATGCAGAAGCGCCCAGGCGGGATCAGCGATCCTGCCCGGGTGCCCCCCTCAATCGATCGGATTAGTTGGACTTGGTGCCCGCACCGGCGTTGCCGCTGGCATTGTTGCTCAGCGAACCGGCCTGGCTCATCGTGTTGTTGAAGTAGTTGTCGCTGTCGCCGAGCGTCACACGACGCTGGCAAAGCGGCACGCAGCTGTAGGACTCGCGCTCGACACCGCGATAGACGGTGACGAGCCGGTCGCTTGGACCTTCGACCTGGATCTGGCGGTCGACCAGAATCTCGCCGGCACGGTCCAGCGCGATGAAATTGGTGGCACCGTAGCCCTTGCCGGTCACGACGATCATGCCGCCGGGCTGCAGAGTGACGTCCGCGATCAGGGGATTGCCGACCACGATGGTCGCTACCTTGCCGGGCAGCCGCACCAGCTTGGCCTGATCGACACTGACGGCGATGGTGTCGGCGGTGGGCTCGGCGAGGCCGGCAGCCGGCGATGCCAGCACTGCGGCAGACACCAGAAGACAGACGCGCGCATGACGGCGCAGCAATTGTTTACGCATACTCTTACCCTCGGGACGTCACAAACCGGCAGAAGCAACCAGCTGACAGCGGAGCCAGTGCCCGACCCCAATAACCTGCCTTTAATTCGTGAACGTTCCGCAAACTCGCCGACTATTGTTTGAACGGACCGGCGTTTACGGCCGCCAGTCCGAGCCTAACGGCGGAACGGATAGGCCAGTTGGCCCCCGAACTCCTTCGGCATGGTCGCTTCGTCCTTGCCGTAGTCCTGCGGCAGCCGTCCCTCCGGCATGCGGAAGGTGCCGAACATCACGTCCCAGATCGGGAACGTCCCGGCGAAATTGGTGTTGCCGCCCTCCTCCAGCGAGGTGTGGTGCCAACGGTGGAAGACCGGCGTTGCCAGCAGATATTTGAACGGCCCGAAGGTCCAGTTCAGGTTGGCATGCACGAAGGCCGAATGGAAGGTGGTGAACGGGCCGACCCAGATCATGACGTTCGGAGAGATGCCGGCCATCAGCAGCACCACGTCGACGCTGATCGTCCCGAGCATGAGATTGACGGGATGGAAGCGGGCCGCGGAAATCCACCCGATCTCCTCCGACGAATGATGGACGGCGTGGTACTTCCAGAAGCCGCCGTCATGGAAAAGCCGGTGCAGCCAATACAGCATGAAATCGGACAGCATCAGGAACAGCAGGGCCTGCACCCACAGCGGCAGCTCCGATAGCGGGCCATGGCCGTTGTCGTAGAAGGCGATGAGCCCGTCGGCATCGTGGATGTTGAAGATGGCGCTGGCGCCGACGATCAGAAGTCCGATCCGCATGGTGCGGGCGAACACCGGAACGAAGAACCAGTAACAGATATCGGTGACGATCTCCCGCTTGCGCCACCACGGCGCGCCGGGATTGCAGGCCCAGAAATGCTCGAGCACGGTGAAGACGGCCGCGAGCGCGAGGGTGACGGGGATCACCTTCACGATGGTCTCGCCGAGCATCAAGGCGACTAGCATGGGCAGGCTCGACATCGTCGCCTCTCTCGCGGATTCCAGTCTCTTACGCCTACTCCGCTAGATTTAAGGGAGGGTGAAGTCGCCTCCGTGCTGACGATGCATCTGGAACCGGAGCGAATTCCAGCCGCGGTCTTAAGGCGAAATTCACTCTGGACGAAAGCATCGCGCCGGAAGCCGGTTTGCTCGATCGAATTAACTCTACCGAAAGAGCTCGGCTCTCATGGTCATGGGGTCAATGACGGCGCCGAACGAGGCGATCCCCACCCCAGATGGAGTTTTGTTCATGAAGAACTTGATTGCACGTTTCGCGAAGGATGAATCCGGCGCCACCGCCATCGAATACGGTCTGATCGCCGCCGGCATCGCGCTGGCCATCATCACCGTCGTCAACAATCTCGGCACCACGCTGAACACCAAGTTCACCTCGATCAGCACGTCGCTGAAGTAAGCAACCGACGAACGACGGCAAACGCCCCGGGCCTCCGGGGCCTTTGTTTTTGACGACGGCGAGTTCCAGTGGCGTTTCGCGAGTACAGAACCGATGCCGCGGTGGCGGCGAGCGAGACAGGGGCGGCGCAGGCCGGCTCCCCGGTCTATTGGATCTGCCTTGCGCTGCTGCTCGCAACCGTCGCGCTCGCCGCGCGCATTGCCAGTCTCTGGTGAGCGCGCGTTCCGCGGCTTCGGCCCCCCGCGCGCCCCCTGCTGCCGTTGTCGGTTTATTTAGCACTGCCGGCTAGCATCGCCCGACGCCAGTTCCCGCGGCAAACCCAGGCCTCAAGACGCAGCCCATGATCCTCGACCTTGCGCGCCTTCTGCTCTTCCCGGCCCTGATGGCGTTCGCCGCTGCGAGCGATCTCTTCACGATGACGATCTCGAACCGCGTGTCGCTGGCGCTGGTCGCCGGCTTCTTCGCGCTCGCGCTCGCCGGTGGCATGGCACCCTACGAGATGCTGAGTCACGTCGGCGCCGGCGCGCTTCTCCTGGTCGTGGCCTTCACCTGTTTTGCGATGGGCTGGGTCGGCGGCGGCGACGCCAAGGTCGCGGCTTCCGTCGCGCTCTGGTTCGGGTTCGGCCCGTTGATGAACTTCCTGCTCTACGCCTCGCTGTTCGGCGGCGCGCTGACGCTGCTCCTGCTCCAGTTCCGGCAATGGCCGCTGCCCTATGGCCTCGCGGGTCAGGCCTGGCTCGCGCGACTGCACGCCAAGGAGAGCGGCATCCCCTACGGCATCGCGCTCGCCCTGAGTGCGCTGATGGTCTACCCCGAGACCGAATGGGTGAAGGCGATCGACCTCGCTCACCTCGCACTGCGCTGAACGTACCGGGTAAACCCGGCGTTAAGCCGATTTAGATACGCCTCATTAACCATGCTTTGACGAATAGCTGGTCAACTGCCGATTACGGCGGCGGCAGCGTCGCGGCGTTTTGTTGGAAAGTGAAGCGTATGAATAGGGCACGCATTGTCGTCCTGACGGTCGCCATCTGCGCCGGCGGCGTCGCCGCGTACCTGGCGAGCGGCTCGGACAATTCTGCGCCGCCTCCGGCCCCGGTCGCGCAGCTTCCGACCGTCGACGTCCTCGTGGCCAAGAACGACATCGGCCTCGGCCAGACCGTGAAGCTGGAAGACGTGCAATGGCAGACCTGGCCTGCCGCGACCGCCAGCGCCGCCTTCATCCGCCGCAACGAACGTCCCGAGGGCGCCACCCAGGTCGCCGGTTCGATTGCGCGCGCCCCCTTCATTCAGGGCGAGCCGATGCGCGACCAGAAGCTGGTCAAGCCGGAAGGTTCCGGCTTCATGGCGGCGATCCTGCCCACCGGCATGCGAGCAATTTCGACCGAGATCTCGCCGGAGACCGGCGCAGGCGGCTTCATCCTGCCCAACGATCGCGTCGACGTCCTTCTCACGCGCCGGCTGAAGAACCCGGACCAGAGCAGCGGCGCCCCCGACGTCGTCACCTCCGAGATCATCCTGGCCAATATCCGCGTCCTCGCCATCGACCAGGCTCCGAAGGAGAAGGACGGCCAGAACGCTGTGGTCGGCAAGACCGTCACGCTCGAGCTCAATCCCGCGCAGACCGCGACGCTCTCGGCGGCCCGCCAGAGCGGCACGCTGTCGCTGGCTCTGCGCAGCATCGTCGACGTCAAGATGAGTGAAATCACGCTCGATGACTCCGCGCAGAAGCGGGACGGTATTTCGATCATTCGCTACGGCATTCCGAGTCAGACGGCGAAGGCAAGATGAAGACAGTCGATATGAAATGCAGGGTGGATTTGGCGATGCTGCGAACCTCCATGGTCCGCGCCCTGTCGTTTTCGGCCGCTCTCGCGCTGACGCTCAACCCGGTCCTGACCCCCGTGGTCGCCGCCGATTACCGCCCCGTGGCGTCGGGCGCCGCAGACGGCCAGATGAACGCGCGCTTCCTCTCGCTCGGCGTCGGCAAGTCCATCGTGATCGACCTGCCGCGCGACATTAAGGACGTCCTGGTCGCCGATCCCAAGATCGCCAATGCGGTGGTCCGCTCGGCGCAGCGCGCCTATATCATCGGCGCCGCGGTCGGCCAGACCAATATCGTGTTCTTCGATTCCGCCGGTCAGCAGATCGCGGCCTATGACATCGCGGTCAAGCGCGACCTCAACGGCGTCCGGGCCGCGCTCAAGCAGGTCCTGCCCAATGCAGACATCCAGATCGACGGCCTCGGCGACGGCATTGTCCTGACCGGCACGGCGGCGAACCCGCTGGAAGCGCAACAGGCCAACGATCTCGCCGCGCGCCTCGCCGGCGGCGCCGACAAGGTGGTGAACTCGATCATGGTCCGCGGCCGCGACCAGGTCATGCTCAAGGTGACGGTGGCCGAGGTCCAGCGCAGCATCATCAAGCAGCTCGGCATCGACCTGACCGCCAACCTCAACTACGGCACCTCCGTGGTGAGCTTCTCCAACTCGAATCCGTTCACGGCCCTCGGCAAGAACCTCGTGGACGGCAACAATCTGACGACGAAGTTCGGCGCCGCACCGTCCGTGCAGGCCACCCTGCGCGCGATGGAAACCGCAGGCGTGATCCGTACGCTGGCCGAGCCGAACCTGACTGCGATCTCCGGTGAATCGGCAACGTTCATCGCCGGCGGCGAATTTCCGGTCCCGGCAGGCTATGCGTGCGATCCCACCACGCATGTCTGTACCACCCAAATCAGCTTCAAGAAGTTCGGCATCTCGCTCAACTTCACCCCCGTGGTGCTGAGCGAAGGCAAGATCAGCCTGCGGGTGATGACCGAGGTCTCCGAGCTATCGAACGAAAATGCGATCACGCTGTCGCAGGCCGTGACCTCGACGTCGGTGAACTCGCTGACGGTGCCTTCGATCAGGACCCGCCGCGCGGAGACCTCGCTGGAAATTCCCTCCGGCGGCGCAATGGCGATGGCCGGCCTGATCCAGCAGCAGACCAAGCAGGCCGTCAGCGGACTGCCGGGACTGATGCAGCTCCCGATCCTCGGCACGCTGTTCCGCAGCCGTGACTTCGTCAACAACGCGACCGAGCTGGTCGTGATCGTGACGCCTTATGTCGTTCGCGCAGTGGCGCCGAAGGACCTGTCGCGGCCGGATGACGGCTTTGCCCCGCCTGCGGATCCGCAGGCCCAGCTGATCGGCAACATCAACCGCCTCTACGGCGTGCCTGGCCGGACCGAACCGGCCAAGAACTACCGCGGCACCTACGGCTTCATCACCGATTGAGGCGGAACGGGGATTTCACGATGATCACAAGACCACCCCAGCTTCGCAAACGCGCCATCCGTCTCGGTGGCGCGCTCGTCGGCATGGCGCTTGCGCTCGGCGGCTGCCAGCACGACGAAATCGCCACCGCCTCCATTCCCGACGACTACAAGAAGCGCCATCCGATCGCGGTCGAGGAGCAGAACCGCTCGATCGTCGTCTTTGTCGGCCATGCCCGCGGCGGATTGACCGCCGCCCAGCGCGCGGACGTGATGGGTGTCGCATCGGCGTGGTTGCACGAAGGCACGGGCGCGATCCGTATCGACGTGCCGTCCGGCACGCCCAATGCGCGTCCGGTCGCAGACACGATGCGTGAAATCCAGGCGATGCTCGCAGGAGCGGGCGTACCGCCGCGCGGCGTGAACGTTCGCCCCTACCAGCCTGAAGACAAACGCTTCCTGCCGCCGATCCGGCTCACCTATTCCAAGATCGCCGCGGTCGCGGGCCCCTGCGGCCTGTGGCCTGAGGACATCGGTCCTTCGATGAAGAACAAGAGCTGGTTCGAGAACAAGGACTACTACAATTACGGTTGCGCCTATCAGCGCAACCTCGCGGCGATGGTCGACAACCCGTCGGACCTCGAGCAGCCGCGGCCTGAAACGCCGTCCTACACGGCCAGGCGCATCACCGGTCTCGAGAAGTATCGCAAGGGCCTCTCGACGGCGACCACCTATTCCGACGCCGACAAGGCCAAACTCAGCGACACCGGCAAATGATCAGCTACGCTCGCCAGACACACGAAGAGCAGCCGGACGCAGCTCCTCCGCCGGTCGAGGAGCATATTGCGCCCGCGCCGCGCGTCTCCGTTCAGGCCTTTTGCGAGACCGTGGAAACTGCTGCCGCGGTCCAGTCGGCCGGCGAGGACCGCCGCCTCGGCAAGGCCCATCTGAAGATCCAGATGGGCGGCATGGCGGCCGCGATCGAAGCCTACCGCTCGGCTCCCACGCCGAACGTGATCGTGCTCGAGAGCGACGGCCGCAACGACCTCTTGAGCGGGCTCGACCAGCTCGCCACCGTCTGCGACGCCGGCACCCGCGTGGTCGTGATCGGCCGCATCAATGACGTCACGCTCTACCGCGAGCTGGTGCGCCGCGGCGTCAGCGACTACGTGCTCGCGCCGGTCGGCGCGATCGACGTCGTGCGCTCGATCTGCAACCTGTTCTCGGCACCGGAAGCCAAGGCAGTCGGCCGCATCATCGCCGTGGTCGGCGCCAAGGGCGGCGTCGGGGCTTCCACCATCTCCCACAATGTGGCCTGGGCGATCGCGCGCGATCTCGCAATGGACGCCGTCGTCGCCGATCTCGACCTCGCCTTCGGCACCGCCGGGCTCGACTACAACCAGGATCCGCCGCAGGGCATTGCCGACGCCGTGTTCTCACCCGATCGCGTCGACACCGCCTTCATCGACCGCCTGCTGTCGAAATGCACCGACCATCTCAGCCTGCTGGCGGCCCCGGCGACGCTCGACCGGGTCTATGATTTCGGCAGCGACGCATTCGATTCCGTGTTCGACACGCTGCGTTCCACCATGCCTTGCATCGTGCTCGACATTCCGCATCAATGGTCGGGCTGGACCAAGCGCGCCTTGATCGGAGCGGATGACATCCTGATCGTGGCCGCCCCCGACCTCGCCAATCTGCGCAATACCAAGAACCTGTTCGATCTGTTGAAGGCCGCGCGCCCCAACGACCGGCCGCCGCTCTACTGCCTGAACCAGGTCGGCGTGCCCAAGCGACCCGAAATCGCGGCCGCGGAGTTCGCCAAGGCGATCGAGAGCCAGCCGATCGTCTCGATCCCGTTCGAGCCGCAAGTGTTCGGCTCGGCGGCCAACAACGGCCAGATGATCGCGGAGATCTCCGCCAACCACAAGTCGATTGAGATGTTCCTTCAGATCGCCCAGCGCCTCACCGGCCGCAGCGAGACCAAGAAGCAAAAGTCGTCCCTGTTTTCACCCCTGATTGACAAGTTGCGGGGAAAATAGGCCGCCGCATGGAGTTGTTAAGTGTTCGGTAAGCGTAGCGGAACAGACACCGACCTTCGGGCGCCCAAGCCCGGCGCCGTGTCGCCCGAGCCTGCCCAGGCTTCGGCGCCGACGGTGTCGCGCGCGCCGCCGCCGCCGGCCGTCGCCTCCCCGCCGCTTGCTCCTGCCAAGGCGCCGCCGCCCCCGGCCATGGAGAGCCGGCGTTCGGACAATTACTACGAGGTCAAGGCGACCATCTTCGGCGCGCTGATCGAAGCGATCGACCTCGCCCAGCTCGCCAAGCTCGATTCGGAGTCCGCACGCGAGGAAATCCGCGACATCGTCAACGAGATCATCGCGATCAAGAACATCGTGATGTCGATCGCCGAGCAGGAGGAACTGCTCGACGACATCTGCAACGACGTCCTCGGCTACGGCCCGCTCGAGCCGCTGCTGTCGCGCGACGACATCGCCGACATCATGGTCAACGGCGCCAACACCGTCTACATCGAAGTCGCCGGCAAGATCCAGCGCACGGGAATTCGCTTCCGCGACAACCAGCAGCTGCTCAACATCTGCCAGCGCATCGTCAGCCAGGTCGGCCGGCGCGTCGACGAATCCTCGCCGATCTGCGACGCGCGCCTCGCCGACGGCTCCCGCGTCAACGCCATCGTGCCGCCGCTGTCGATCGACGGCCCGACGCTCACCATCCGCAAATTCAAGAAGGACAAGCTGACGCTGGATCAGCTGGTCAAGTTCGGCGCGATTTCACCGGAAGGCGCGGAGATCCTCCAGATCATCGGCCGCGTCCGCTGCAACGTGCTGATTTCCGGCGGTACCGGCTCGGGCAAGACGACGCTGCTCAACTGTCTCACCAACTATATCGAGCACGACGAGCGCATCATCACCTGCGAGGACGCGGCCGAATTGCAGCTGCAGCAGCCTCACGTGGTACGGCTGGAAACCCGTCCGCCCAACATCGAGGGCGAGGGGCAGGTGACCATGCGCGAGCTGGTGCGCAACTGCCTGCGTATGCGCCCTGAACGCATCATCGTCGGCGAGGTCCGCGGCCCGGAGGCGTTCGACCTGCTCCAGGCCATGAACACCGGCCACGACGGCTCGATGGGGACGCTGCACGCCAACAATCCGCGCGAGGCGCTGTCGCGCTGCGAATCCATGATCACGATGGGCGGCTTTTCGCTCCCCTCGCGCACCATCCGCGAGATGATCTGCGCCTCGATCGACGTCATCGTCCAGGCCGCGCGGCTGCGCGACGGCTCGCGCCGCATCACCCACATCACCGAGGTGATGGGCATGGAAGGCGACACCATCATCACCCAGGACGTCTTCCTCTACGACATGGTCGGCGAGGACGCCAACGGCAAGATCATCGGCCGGCACCGCTCGACCGGCATCGGCCGCCCGAAGTTCTGGGAACGCGCCCGCTATTACGGCGACGAGAAGCGCCTTGCCGCTGCGTTGGACGCCGCGGAAGTCAAGCCGACGACGTGAGCAGGTCAGCACCGCCATGAACATGCAGGTCCTCGCCCTCGCATTCCTCGCCACCGCAGCGGTGGGCGGAATCGCCTGGGTCTTCCTCTATCCGCTGCTGTCCGGGGAACGAAAGGCGGAAAGCCGCCGTGCCTCGATCTCGCGCACAGAGGCGCCCACGGCACGCCAGGCCGAAAAGACTCAACGTTCGCGCCGCGAGCAGGTCGAGACGACGCTGAAGGATCTCGAAGCGCGCCGCCTGCAGGAAAAGAGCGTTCCGCTCAGCGTCCGCCTGTCGCAGGCCGGGCTCGACTGGACGCCGCAGAAATTCTGGGTGGTGTCCGCCGTCGTGGCGGGCGTGTTCTTCGCGGTCGCCCTGTTCTCCGGCGGCGGCCTGATCGGCGCTGCCGGCCTTGCCTTTGCTGGCGGGTTGGGCCTGCCGCGCTGGGCGTTAAGCTTCCTGAAGAAGCGTCGCGAGACCAAGTTCCTGGCAGCACTGCCGGACGCGGTCGACGTGATCGTCCGCGGCATCAAGGCGGGCCTGCCGCTGTTCGAATCGATCAAGGTCGTTGCCGCCGACGCGCCCGAGCCGCTGCGCAGCGAGTTTCTGGCGATCATCGAGACGCAGGCGATCGGCATGCCCCTCGGCGAGGCCTGCTCGCGGCTCTACGATCGCATGCCGCTGCCGGAGGCCAATTTCTTCGGCATCGTGGTCTCGATTCAGCAGAAGTCGGGCGGCAACCTCTCTGAAGCGCTCGGCAACCTCTCCAAGGTGCTGCGCGACCGCAAGAAGATGAGGGAAAAGATCCAGGCGATGTCGATGGAAGCCAAGGCTTCGGCCGGCATCATCGGCTCCTTGCCGCCGATCGTGATGTTCCTCGTCTATCTCACGACACCACAATACATCTCGCTGCTTTGGACTCATCCCACCGGTCAGCTGATGCTGGTCGGCTGCGTCGTCTGGATGTCGATCGGCATCATGGTGATGAAGAAGATGATCAACTTCGATTTCTGACGGTGCCGTATGGTCGACTTCCTCGTCTCGAAATTGCACGACGTTCGCTTCATGACCATGCTGCTGGCGGCCATCGCCGCCAGTGCCACGGTGTATACGCTGGTGATGCCGCTGTTCGCCGGCGAAGGTCTCTCCAAGCGCATGAAGGCGGTGGCGAGCGAGCGTGAACGGATCCGGCAGCGCGAGCGTGAGCGCCTTCACAAGAACGAGAAGGTCTCGCTGCGCCAGACCCCGAAGCAGCTCGTCTCCAAGGTCGTCGAGGATTTCAACCTCACCAAATGGCTCGCGCAGGAGGCCGCGCGGGACAAGCTCATCATGGCCGGCTACCGCGGCCATGCACCCTACATCACCTTCCTGTTTGCCCGCATGGTCGCGCCGATCGTGCTCTTCATCGGCTCGGTCGTCTACGTTTTCGGGATCGCGCATCTGGAGCAGGCGATGCCGATCAAGATCGGCATCTGCGTCGGCGCGGCTTATCTCGGCCTCCAGGCACCGATGCTGTTCCTCAGGAACGCGATTTCCAAGCGCCAGCTCTCGATCAAGCGCGCCTTTCCGGATGCGCTCGACTTGCTCCTGATCTGCATCGAATCCGGCATGTCGGTCGAAATGGCGTTCCGGAAAGTCGCCACCGAGATCGTGGGACAGTCGATCGCGCTGTCCGAAGAGTTCACGCTGACGACGGCCGAACTGTCCTATCTGCAGGACCGCAAGGTTGCCTATGAGAACCTGGCGCGACGCACCGGGCTCGAGGGCGTCAAGTCGGTATGTCTCGCACTTCAGCAGGCGGAGCGTTACGGCACCCCGCTCGGGCATTCCTTGCGCGTCATGGCGCAAGAAAACCGCGACATGCGCATGAACGAGGCCGAAAAGAAGGCGGCCGCCCTGCCGCCGAAGCTGACGGTGCCGATGATCCTGTTCTTCCTGCCGGTGCTGTTCGTCGTCATCCTCGGGCCGACCGGCATCAAGATCACAGAGCTGCATTGAGGCGGAACGAACCGCGCGGTTCGCTCCCGACACAGGCTTTAAGGGATGATCTGATCAGTCGGCCTGGCTGAGCGAGGCGACGGGCATCCGCTTCGGCGCGCCGCGCGGGCCCTCGCTGCGGCTGAGCATTTCCTTGAGATAGGCGACGTTGGCCGCGGCCTGGTCCGGCGGCAGATCTGCCTTCACGATGGTCTCGGCCTCCGCAAAGCGGCCCTGAAGACCGACGACGAGGCCGAGATTCTGCCTCACACGCGTGCTCGCGCGCGGCGAGGCGTAGGCCTGCCGCAGCACCTCTTCGGCCTTCGGAAGATCTCTCGACAACATGTAGGACAGGCCGAGATTGGAGAGCACGCCGGGATCGCCCGGCGCGATCTTGAGCGCGCTCGCGTAATAGGAGCGGGCCTCCTCGTGACGGCCCATCTGGTCCAGCGCAGTGCCCTGCACCGAGAGCAGGCGCCAGTCGGGATCGTCGGGCGAATGCGCTTTCGACAGGACGTCGTAGGCCTGCTGGAAATTGCCGTTGTCGGCGAGGGCGCGGCCGTACAGGGCGAGCAGGGCCTTGTTGCCGGGATTGGCAATGGTCGCCTGCTCGAGCACGGCGGCGGCCTGGGCGCGCTGGCCGTTGGCGCGCAAGGCCTGACCATAGGCAAGCGCGGCGTCGGCGTCCTTGGGATTGGCGCGGTAGCGTTCGCCATAGACCTCGACGGCACGCACCGGATCGGCGGGTGCGCGATCGGTGGGAGCTGCCTCTGCCCGCGGGCCGCCGACCGAGCCCGTCACTTCGGAGAGTTTCGACATGGCCGTGCAGCCGCCGAGGCCCATGGCCAATGCCGCGGCCACCGAGGTGGACGCAAGAAGCCTGGCAGGACTGAACCGTTGACGCATGACGCCTTGACTCTCGAGCCGATTGATCGAGCCGAACGCGCCAGCAATAGACTGTTAACCCTAACGGCGGGTTAACGCCGCTTCCCGGCCCCCGCCTCCCACTGTGACGTCTGCGGCGGCGCCTCGCCGCCGAGATCCAGCTCGAGGCCGAGCACCCTTACCTGTTCGTTCAGGTCGCGCAGCAATTGCCGCCTTTGCAGCGCCGGCTGCCGAGCATCGACACCCGCGCCGGACAGCCTCGGCAGCTGGCGCAGGAAATCATCACGGTTGATCGAGCGCCTGCGGTTGAGCTCATGGAGCTGCGCGCGGTCGACGCCGAGCACGCCGGCGGATTGCGCGATCAATCGATCGAGAAGCACTCTCACCGCGGACAAAGCGTCGATATCGGACCTCGGCCCGGACCTCGCGAGCTTGCCTTCGAGGTCCGTCCAGGCATGAGACGAGACGACGTAAGTGTAGAACGCGCTTGCCCAGTCCGGCTGGGCTTCATCATAGAAGCCGCGACGCATGAACAATCGGGAGGCGATCACTGCGACCTGATCCCACTTCACTTGAGCGCATGAGGCGATCTCGATCGCCGACTGGACCGCCGGATCACGGGAAAAGTCCCGCCCTGCCGGCAGCCTGATGATCCCGTCCGGCAGGTTCGAATCGAGCAGCCTGAAAGCGACATCGTTGCGCGGCCTGGAATAGCGTGCGATCGCGAACTGGTGCTCCGTGCGGCCGGCATGGGACGTGGGACCGAAATGGATGATGTTGAAGCCGGCATCGTCGCCGGCCTGCCCGGTCGAGGATGGACAGGAGAGCACGTAGATCGTGCGCCAGAACGCTTCGCCGCTCGCGCTCGAGGTCGCGCGCGGATCGGGGATGGAATAACGGGTCAGCCCCTCGACATGCCGGTGACCGTGCAGCACCAGATTGACGTTGAGGGAGGTCGCCGCCTCCAGAAAGGTTCCGGGCGCTGCCAGATACATCAGCGGCTCGTCGGGCACGCCGAGAAAGCGCTTTCCTTCTCCCGTCGCCTGCGGCAGCGGATGATGATGCAGGGCCAGCACGCGCACCAGGTTTTCCGCCGGTTCGGCATAGTCGGCACGCCCCGCAGAACCCGTGCTGCCCGCGAGCTCGACGCTCAGCCGGGCGGAATCCGCGACCATCGCCTTGTACGCGCCCTCCTCGATATGGCCGCTTGCAAGCGTCGTCAGGCTTGCGCGGTTGGAATCCAGCAGCACGAGGTCGAGACCGGCCTGCCGGTAATAGACGCTCTTCGAGGTCCGCGGCAGATGCAGGTAATCATAGACGTCGTGACGGCCGGTCCGCTGGCTCGGCCGCTTGACGTCGTGATTGCCGGCAACGGCCTGGATGTCCGTAAACAGTCCGGTCTGTCGGAAGGACGCGATGACGGCCAGCGCTTCGTCGAGCGCGCGCGGCGTCGGATCGTCCACGAGATCCCCCGTGATCAGCAGGATGCGATCGGGAACATCGGCAAGGTCCGCCATCCTCTCGCGGAGAGCGGCACTGAGCGCCTCGATCGTCGCAAGCAGCCGGCCAGAACCGTCCAGATGCAGATCGGAAATCTGCGCAATGACGAACGATCTATCCATTTTGCGCCGCTCATTTGCGAATGCTGCGCCACCCAAACGATGCGAGAAATGCGTCGACGAACAGATTCAGGCCGGTCGCAGCCCGCTCGAGAAGCCCGCTCTCGATGCGCGCGACACAATCTAAAATATCAGCCGATAATGCCACAACCGCGACGCCAGTAAAGCCCGGCGACCGCGCTCGCGTGAACGGCAGTTCTCAACACGAGATACGAGACCTGCCATACAACGGTTTCGTTTTGCCCGATCAATATTCGATGGCAAGCCGCTTGCGGATTTCATCGATGCGCTTGTCCAGCGCATCGAACCGCGCGTGGACGGAGCGGTCGTGGAGATAGAAGACGTAACCGCCGGCAAGGAGCGCGAAGATCCAATGGTGGTGCTCGACATAGCCGAAAATCGCCTCGACGGCCTGGCCGATGAATGTGACCACGCTCCACACGAATTCCATTGCACTTCCTCCCGGCGCGCTTTGTCGTCGGTCGCCCGATTTCCATCCCTGGCGGCCGTTGCCGGAACCTAGCATGGCCCCCTTGCCGCGAGTAGCGGCTCGCCGAACGGTGACAGCAAAGCCGATTGCAGCGGCGGCCAAACTCTGCGAAGTCTCGTCCGTTCGTATGACCCGTTTGATCTGACGACCGGGACCCGCCAATGCCTTCTGTCTTCGAGACGTCGTCCACCGCCATCCCGATCACTTTCGTCACCAAATCAAGCTGGGATCAGGTCGCCGAGACGCTGCCGCCGCCGCAACGCCTGTTCGCGACGGCCTGCGCCTTCACCGCCAAGCCGGGCGCCTATCTGGCCCTGCCCGCACCTGAAGGCAAGATTGCGCAGGTGCTGTTCGGCATCGAGGACGAGGGCGCAAGATCGCGCGACCTGTTCCGGCCTGGCGCCCTGCCGGGGTTGCTGCCGGCAGGCACTTATCGCTTTGCCAACGCACCACACGATGCGCGGCTGGCCGCGCTCGCTTTTGCCCTGGGGTGCTACCGCTTCGCGCGCTACCGCAAGGCTGACAGGCCCGACGTCCGGCTGCTGCCGCCCGACGGCGTCGATGCAACCGAGATCGAGCGGATCGCCGATGCCGCAATGCTGGCGCGCGACCTCATCAACACGCCGTCCAACGACATGGGGCCGGCGGAGCTCGCCGCTGCCGCGCAAGCGCTCGCCGCCGAATTCGGGGCAAGCTATGCCTGCACCATCGGCGAGGAGCTGGAGACGAATTTCCCGCTGATCCACGCCGTCGGCATGGCCTCCAACCGCGCGCCGCGGCTGATCGACATCGGCTGGGGCGACCTTGACCATCCCAAGGTGACGCTGGTCGGCAAGGGCGTCTGCTTCGACACCGGCGGGCTCGACCTGAAGCCGTCGAGCGGCATGCTGATCATGAAGAAGGACATGGGCGGCGCCGCCAACGTGCTGGCGCTGGCGCGCATGGTGATGGACGCGAAGCTGAAGGTGCGGCTGCGCGTGCTGATCCCGGCCGTGGAAAACGCGGTCGCCGGCAATGCCTTCCGCCCACTCGATATCTTCACCTCGCGCAAGGGCATCACGGTCGAGATCGGCAACACCGATGCGGAAGGCCGCCTGGTGCTCGCCGACGCGTTGGCGCTCGCCGACGAGGAGAAGCCCGACCTGCTGATCGATCTGGGCACGCTGACCGGCGCAGCCCGCGTTGCGCTGGGGCCGGATCTGCCGCCCTTCTACACCAATGACGAGGCCCTCGCCGCTGACGTCGCGCGCTGCGCGGTGAAGGAGAACGATCCGTTGTGGCGCATGCCGCTGTGGCCGCCTTACGATTCCTGGCTGGACTCCAAGACCGCCACCATCACCAACGCGCCGTCGGGCGGCTTTGCCGGCTCGATCACCTGCGCGCTGTTCCTGCAACGCTTCGTCGAGCACGCCGGGAGCTGGCTGCATGTCGACATCTACGGCTGGACGCCGTCGGCGAAGCCGGCGCGACCGGAGGGCGGCGAGTGCCAGGCCGCGCGCGCCATCTACACCTTGCTGAGCGAGCGCTATGCATGATCCGCGAATAACACCGGCGCGAGGCGACCTCGCCGCGAAATATCTCGAAGGCAAGGTCGAGGCGGATCGCTTCGTCACCGGCGAGGAATTCGAGGTGATCGAACCCGTCGCGCCGGTGCGCGAGCAGCCGTCGTCGAACGCGATCCTGATGACGGAGGCGCTGCGCGGCGAACGCGTCACCATCTACGACCGCAATGGCGAGGGCTGGGCCTGGGGCCAGCTCAATGGCGACGGCTATGTCGGCTGGCTGCCGGAAGCGGCGCTGGCAAAACCTTCGGCGGTTCCAACTCACGTGGTCAGCGCGCTCAGGACGTTTGCCTTCCCCGGTCCCTCGATCAAGCTGCCGCCGGCCGAGACGCTCGTGATGGGATCCAAGCTCGCGGTGGCGCGCGAGGACGGCAGCTTCGCCGTGACGCGCGACGGCCAATATCTGCCGAAGACGCATCTCGCCCCCCTCGATCACCGCGAGCCGGACTTCGTCGCCGTCGCCGAACGCTTCGTCGGCACGCCTTATCTGTGGGGCGGCAAGAGCAGTTTTGGCATCGACTGCTCGGGCCTCGTCCAGGTCTCATTGACGGCAGCGGGGACCGGTTGCCCACGCGACAGCGACATGCAACTGGCCGGGCTCGGCCGTACCCTGGAGTCGCATGAGCGGAGCGGCTTGCAGCGCGGCGATCTGATCTTCTGGAAGGGCCATGTCGCCATCGTCCGCGACGCCAGCACAATGGTTCACGCCAACGCGCATCACATGGCGACCGCGATCGAGCCGATCGAGCCGGCCATCGCGCGGATCAAAGCGGCCGGCAGCGAAATTATCGCGATCAAGCGGCTCTGACGGCGCTTATGTCGCCACCGACCCGTTGCCCGCCGTCTCCAGCCGGAACGCCGCGGCGAACAGCGCCCGCGTGTAATCCGTCTTCGGGGACTTGAACAGCTCGGCGGCCTGGCCTTCTTCGACCACCTTACCGCCGCGCATCACGATCAGGTGGCTCGCGAGCGAGGCGACGACGCGAAGATCGTGCGAGATGAACATGTAGGTGAGGTCGCGCTTGCGCTGCAGCTCACGCAGCAGATCGACCATCTGCGCCTGGAACAGCATGTCGAGCGCGCTGGTCGGCTCGTCCAGCACGACGAAATCCGGCTCCAGCACCACCGCGCGTGCGATCGAGATGCGCTGGCGCTGGCCGCCAGAGAATTCATGGGGATAGCGATAGCGGGTGTCCGGCTTCAGCCCGACGTCTTCAAGCGCCTTGACGACGCGCGCCTCGCGCTCCTCGCGCGACAGCTTCGGCTGATGCACGGAAAGCCCTTCGGCGATGATGTCGGCGACCGACATGCGCGGTGAGAGCGAGCCGAACGGGTCCTGGAACACGATCTGCATGTCGCGCCGGAACGGGCGCATCTCCTTGAAGCGCAGACCCTGGATGTCTTTTCCGAGGAACACGATGCGCCCGTTCGAGGAGATCAGCCGCAACAGCGCCAGCCCCAGCGTGGTCTTGCCCGAGCCGGATTCGCCGACGACGCCGAGCGTCTCGCCCTTGCGCACGGCGATGCTGACGCCGTCAACCGCCTTGATGTGGCCAACCGTCTTGCGCATCAGGCCGCGCTTGATCGGAAACCAGACTTTCAAATCATCGGCCGACATCACCACCGGCGCGTCCGGCTGCGGCGGTGCCGGATCCGGCTTCGGCTCGGCGGCGAGCAAATCGCGCGTATAGGGATGCTTCGGAGACCTGAAAACCTGCTCGACCGGGCCTTGCTCGACGATCTCACCGCTCTTCATGACGCAGACGGTATCGGCGATGCGGCGCACGATGCCGAGGTCGTGGGTGATGAAGAGCAGGCTCATGCCGAGCCGCGAGCGGATCTCGGCGAGCAGCGCCAGGATCTGCGCCTGCACGGTGACGTCGAGCGCCGTCGTCGGCTCGTCCGCGATCAACAGATCCGGCTCGTTGGCAAGTGCCATCGCGATCATCACGCGCTGGCGCTGACCGCCGGAGAGCTGATGCGGATAGCTGTTCAGCCGCGTCTCCGGCTCGGGGATGCCGACCTGCGTCAACAGCTCCAGCGTCCGCTTGCGCGCCTGCGCATTGCTGGTCGGATTGTGCAGCTGGATGATCTCGCCGATCTGCGCCTCGATCGTGTGCAGCGGATTGAGCGAGGTCATCGGCTCCTGGAAGATGATGGAGATGTCGCTGCCGCGGATTTCCCGCATCTGCTGCTCGGAGCGGTCGATCAGCTCCTGCCCCTTGAAGCGGATGCTGCCCGAGGGGTGCGAGGCGTTCGGATAAGGCAGCAGCTTGAGGATCGAGAGTGCGCTGACCGACTTGCCGGAGCCGGATTCGCCGACCAGCGCCAGGCATTCGCCGCGCTTGATCTGGAACGAGACCTTGTCGACCGCGAGCGTGGTGGCACCACCCTGGTGGAAGGCCACCGAGAGATCGCGCACGCTGAGCAGGGGCTGGTTGATCGCGTCCATGGACTTACCTGAAGGTCTTGCGCGGATCGAAGGCATCGCGCACCGCTTCGCCGATGAAGATCAGGAGCGACAGCATGATCGCGACCGAGAAGAATCCGGAGAAGCCGAGCCAGGGGGCCTGCACATTGGATTTGGCCTGGGACAGCAATTCGCCGAGCGAAGGCGATCCCGGCGGCAGGCCGAAGCCGAGGAAATCCAGCGCCGTCAAAGTCATCACCGAACTCGACACGATGAAGGGCAGGAACGTCATGGTCGCCACCATCGCGTTCGGCAGCAAATGGCGGAACATGATGACCGCATTGGAAACGCCGAGCGCCCGCGCCGCCTGGATATATTCGAAGTTGCGCCCGCGCAGAAATTCGGCGCGCACGAGACCGACCAGCGAGACCCAGGAGAACAGCAGGAGGATACCGAGCAGCACGAAGAAACCGGGCACCAGGACCGAAGACAAGATCAGGAGAAGATAGAGCGAGGGGATCGCCGTCCAGATCTCGATGAAACGCTGGAAGATGAGGTCGACCCGCCCGCCGAAATAGCCCTGCACCGCGCCCGCGGCGATGCCGACGACGGACGAGACGATGGTGAGGCAAAGACCGAACAACACAGAGATGCGGAAGCCATAGATCAGCCGCGCGACCACGTCGCGGCCCTGATCATCGGTCCCGAGCCAGTTATATTCGAGATCGCGGCAGCTCTTCAGCCCCTTCTTCTCCACCACTGGCTGGCACTGTTTTTCCGTCAGCATCCAGGTCGGCGGCGACGGCGCCGGCGTCGGCAGGTCGAGATTGTGGGTGTCGTAGGAATAGCGGATCAGCGGCCAGACGATGATGCCGCTCTTGTCCTTGATCAGCTTCTGCAAATAGGGATCGCGATAGTCGGCTGCGGTCTCGAAGTCGCCGCCGAAGGTGGTCTCCGAATAGGTCACGAAGGCAGGCCAGTAGAGACGGCCGTCGAACTTGATCAGGAAGGGTCGATCGTTGGCGATCAGCTCGGCGAACAGCGAGATCACGAACAGCGCGATGAAGATCCAGAACGACCAGTAGCCGCGGCGATTGGCCTTGAAGTTCTGCCACCGCCGCTTGTTGAGCGGTGACGGCGCGAACGGCTTGCGCGTGATCGGAACGACCTCGCCCAGTGGAGACTGGGTCGTGGTCTCGATCGGTGTCGGGGCGGTGATCGTCATCAGACCTCCCGCGCCTCGAAATCGATCCGGGGGTCGATCCACATATAGGTCAGGTCGGAGACCAGATTGATCACGAGGCCGACCAGCGAAAAGATGTAGAGGGTGCCGAACACCACGGGATAGTCGCGGTTGAGCACGCTCTCGAAGCTGAGCAGCCCGAGCCCATCCAGCGAGAAGATGGTCTCGATCAGAAGCGAACCCGAAAAGAAGGCGTGAATGAAGGTGCTGGGAAAGCCTGCGATCACGATCAGCATCGCATTGCGGAAGACGTGCCCATAAAGCACCCGGTTCTCGCTACAGCCCTTCGCGCGCGCGGTCATCACGTACTGCTTGCGGATTTCGTCCAGGAACGAGTTCTTGGTCAGGAACGTCATGGTGGTGAACGCACCGAGTCCCATGGCGATCAGCGGCAGCGTCAGATGCCAGAAGTAATCGATGATCTTCCAGTACCAGGGGAACTGCGACCAGCCGTCCGAGGTCAGTCCGCGCAACGGGAACCAGTTGAAGAAGGAGCCGCCGGCAAACAGGATGATGAGGAGAATTGCGAACAGGAAGCCGGGAATCGCATAGCCGAGCACGAGCACGGTCGACGTCCAGGTGTCGAAGCGTGTGCCGTCCTTCACCGCCTTGCGGATGCCGAGCGGGATCGAGATCAGATAGGTCAGGAGCGTCAGCCACAGGCCGAGCGAGATCGAGACCGGCAGCTTCTCCTTGATGAGCTGCAGCACGCTGACGTCGCGGAAATAGCTCTTGCCGAAATCGAAGCGGGCGAAATTCCAGACCATCAGGGCAAAGCGCTCCGGTGCTGGCTTGTCGAAGCCGAACTGCTTTTCCAGCTTCTTGATGAAGTCGGGATCAAGGCCCTGCGCGCCGCGATATTTCGAGTTGATGGCGTCGCCGCCCGCCCCCAACTGCCCGGGCGCACGCTGCGCAAAATCGCCACCGCCGGAAATGCGCGAGCTGCCGCCGGTGTCGGCCCCCGACAGCTGCGCGATCACGCGCTCGACCGGGCCACCCGGCGCGAACTGCACGACGATGAAGGAGACGAAGAGGATTCCGAGCAGCGTCGGGATCATCAGGAGGATGCGGCGGGCGATATAGGCGCTCATGATTATTTCGCCTGCTCGAGCTTGGCGGCCTTGGCGGGTTCATGCCACCAGATGTCTGGCGCGCCGACACCGTTGGCATAGCGCGGCAACTTCTGCGGATGGCCGAACTGATCCCAATAGGCCAGCCGGTGCGTCTTGTTGTACCATTGCGGCACCCAATAACGGCCGGCGCGGAACAGGCGGTCAAAGGCGCGGCAAGCAACGGTCAATTCCTCGCGGCTGTCGGCCGCCATGATCTTCTCGATCATGGCGTCGATGGCCGGGCTAGCGACGCCCGCGAGATTGTACGAGCCCTTGGTGTTCGCGACCTGCGACGAGAAGAACGCGCGCATGGCATCGCCGGGTGTCGCCGACATGCTGAAGCGCTGGATCGTCATGTCGAAGTCGAAATCTTCCTGGCGCGCCCGGTATTGCACCGCATCGACGAGGCGCACGCTCGCTTCGATGCCGAGCGTCCCGAGATTCTTGATGTAGGGCGCGTGGTGCGGCTGGAACGAGGGCTCGTCCAGCAGGAATTCGATGCGGAATACCTCACCGTTCGGCAGGACACGCTTGCCGTCCTTGATCGGCACACCGGCCTCGGTCAGCAATTGCTGCGCCTTGCGCAGCAGGGTGCGATCCTGTCCGGATCCGTCCGTGGTCGGCGGCGAGAAAGGCGCTGCGAACACCTCGTCGGGGACTTGGCCCCGGAACGGCTCGAGCAGCTTCAGCTCTTCCGGCGAGGGCGGCGCATTGCCCGCCATGAGGTCGGAGTTCTGGAATGGCGACACCGTGCGGGCATAGGCGCCGTACATGATGGTCTTGTTGGTCCATTCGAAGTCGAAGGCATCGATCAGGGCCTCGCGCACGCGCGGATCCCTGAACTTCTCGCGTCGCGTGTTGATGAACCAGCCCTGCGCGCCGGACGGCGTGTCGTCGGGCACGATTTCGAGCTTGACACGCCCCTCCTTCACAGCGGCGAAATCATAGCGCGTCGCCCAGATGCGCGAGGTGAACTCCTCGCGGTAGAGATAGTTCTTGCCGGTGAATCCTTCGAAGGCGACGTCGCGATCGCGATAGAACTCGTACCGCACGACATCGAAATTATAGGTGCCGCGGCAGGGCGGCAGATCGGCCGCCCACCAGTCCTTGACCCGTTCATACTCGATGTAGCGGTTAACCTCGAACTTGCCGACCTTGTACGGACCCGATCCCAGCGGGATCTCCAGAGACGATTCATCGAACGGGCGAGAGGCATAGTAGGCCTTCGAGAAGATCGGCAGGCTTGCGGCATAGAGCGGCACGTCGCGCGCCCGTCCCTTGGCAAAGGTGACGACGAGCGTTGCGTCGTCGACTGCTTCCGCACTGACCATGTCGCGCAGCTGCACCAGGATCAGGGGATGTCCCTTGGTCTTCAGCGCCGTCAGCGAAAACGCCGCATCGTGCGCGGTGAGCCTGGTGCCATCGTGGAATTTCGCCTCGGGCCGCATCTTGAAGCGATAGACCAGCTTGTCGGGCGATATCTGCACGGATTTGGCGGCAAGCCCGTACATCGCGTCGGGCTCGTCGTTCGCGCGCACCATCAGCGGCGCGAAGGTCATGTCCATGCCTTGCGCGCCATCGCCCTTCAGGATGAAGGCGTTGAGCGAATTGAAGGTCTGGTAGGACTGGTTGTAGGCGCGCACCGACGGGATCAGCGAGAACGTGCCGCCCTTCGGCGCATCGACCTTGACGTAGTCGAAATGGTGGAAGTCGGCGGGATATTTGAGATCGCCGAAGGCCGAAATGCCGTGCGCTTCGGTCCCCGCTTCCGATGCCCGCGCGCTGCGCGACAGGACGACGCCGAGCGCACCGCCGGCACCCAGGACCAATACATGCCGGCGTGAAAGTTGCGCCATGCGCGATTGCTTCCTCAAGAGCGTTTTCCGACGCGCGCCGCCTTGTCCGCGTCGTACCACCACAGCGCCGGCAGGCCAGACCGGCCGTATTTCGGGAGCGGCTCAGCATGGCTGAAGCGGTCCCAGCGAGCGTAGCGCGCGAACGGATAGGTGAACTGGGGCACCACGTAGAAATTCCAGAGCAGCACCCGGTCGAGCGCGCGCGTGGCAGCGACAAGACCCGGGCGATTCTTGGCGAAGATCACCCTCTCGATCAGGGCATCGACGGCCGGGTTCTTGATACCGATGGTATTGCGCGCGCCGGGTACATCCGCCGTCGCCGAGCTCCAATATTCACGCTGCTCGTTGCCGGGCGAGAGTGACTCGCCCCACTGGTCAATGATCATGTCAAAGTCGAAACTGCGCAGACGGTTCTGATACTGCGCGTCATCGACTATGCGAACCGACGTATTGACGCCGATACGCTCCAGCGACGGCTTGTAGAACAGCGCGATACGCTCGGATGAGGGATCCTGCACCAGGATTTCGACTGTCAGAACCTTGCCCGACGCATCGACCAGCTTGTGGTCCCGCACCTCGAAACCGGCCTCCTTCAGCAGCTTTGCCGCTTCGCGCAGATTGGCACGCACGGCCTCGGGATTGCCGCCGACCGGATTCTGGTAAGGCGTGGTGAAGACTTCCGGCGGGACCTTGTCCTTTACGGTCTCGAGGATCTGCAGTTCCTCGCCCTCGGGCAAGCCAGTCGCGGCGAGGTCCGTGCCTTCGAAATAGCTGTTGATGCGCTTGTACTGACTGAAGAACAGCTGCTTGTTCATCTCCTCGAAGTCGAAGGCATAATTGAAGGCGCGGCGCACCCGCGCATCCTTGAATTGATTGCGCCTGTTGTTGACCACGAAGGCCTGCATGCGACCGGAATCGTTGATCGGAAACTCCTCCTTGATCACCCGCTTCTCCACAACCGCGGGGAAGCCATATCCCGTCGCCCATTGCTTGGCGGAGTTTTCCGCGATCCAGTCGGCTTGGTCGGCCTTGAAGGCTTCCAGCGCCACGGTGTTGTCGCGGAAGAACTCGAAGCGCAGCTCATCGAAATTGTTCTGGCCGATCTGGCTCGGAAGATTGGCGCCCCAATAGTCCTTGACTCGCTCCAGCTTGACCGAACGTCCGGCTACAAATTCCTTGATCCGGTACGGTCCGGAGCCGAGCGGGATCTCCAGCGTGGTCGAACTGATGTCGCGCTTGCGGCCCTGCGCGTCGGCGCCTTCCCACCAATGTTTCGGCAGCACGGTCAGTTCGCCGACGATGGTCGGCAATTCGCGGTTGCCCGGCCCGTCGAAGCTGAACTTGACGTCACGCTCGCCGACCTTCTCCGCCTTGGTCACGTGGCGATAGTAGGACGCGTACATCGGGCTATGCTGCTTGAACGTCTCCAGCGAGAAAACGACGTCCTCGGGCGTCACCGGCTTGCCGTCGTGCCAGCGGGCTTCCTTGCGCAAGCGATAAACCACCCAGGAAAAGTCGTCCGGATGCTGGGCCGCTTCGGCGAGTTCGCCGTACTCGGTCGCGACCTCATCCTGCGCCCGGGTCATCAGGGTCTCGTAGATCATCGCCGCTGCCGGGGCGAGCGAGCCCTTGATACCAGCGACCGCGAGATTGAAATTGTCGAACGTCCCAATCGAGATCAGGCGGGCGATACCGCCCTTGGGCGCATCGGGATTGACGTAGTCGAAGCGTTTGAAATCGGAGGGGTACTTGATGTCGCCGAACAGCGACAGCGCATGACGCCAAGGCAGTTCGTTGGCCGATTGCGCCTGCGCCGCGCCGACGACGGGAACACCCGCCACAAAACCGAGGGTGGGAAGCGCTGCTGCAGCAGTGCCGGTGAGCAGGAGATCGCGTCGGGTAATGGCCAAATCAACATCCCTGTCTTGAAGGAGGCTACTCCTTTAAGTTCCCAATATAGGCGAGGTTTCGACCGAATATGTTGCTTTTTCCTCATCTTGGAAGGCCGGACCGCCTGTCAGATGCGGCCAAACGCCCCGATAAATTCACCGGGAGGTCCGGATAGCGAAACGGCCAGGCTTTTCAGCCCGGCCGTGTCGTCCAAAACAGGGATTTTGACGCCTCTACTTCGACGCGGTCGGCAGCGGCTGCGGATGCTCCGACAGCGAGTTCAGATAGGCAATGACGTCAGCGCGCTCGGAATCCTTCTGAATACCGGCGAAGCCCATCGCGGTGCCCGGGATGAAGCCCTTCGGATTGGCGATGAATTTGTTGAGGTCATCGAACGTCCAGGTGCCGCCCTTGCCCTTCATGGCTGCGGAGAAGTTGAAGCCACCACGGCCCTCGCCCCTCTTCTCGCCGACGACGCCATAGAGATTCGGACCGACGCGATTCGGGCCGCCTTTCTCGAAGGTGTGGCAGGCGCCGCACTTCTTGGCAGCGGCAGCGCCCTTCTCGACGGAGGCGGTCTGGAGCAGCTTTTCGATCGGCTCGGCAGCCGCGGCGGCAGCGCCGCCTTCCTTGCCGTGGCCGGCATCTTCCTTCACGGCGATCTCAAAGCCCGGCTTTTCCGGCATCTTGGGCGAGAACAGCGCATTCGCGGTGAAGCTCGTCACCAGCAGAAGGAGACAGGTGCCGAGCACGGCACCAAGAATTTTATTGAGTTCGAAAGAGTCCATTTCCGGCCAGGCCCCACACCGCGAGAAGGATCGAGCGGCCGGGCGGCCGCCAGGACGAGCCTCGGGAGAATCAATCGTTCCCTATCGTTTCCCCGAGTTTTGCCATTGAGATATCGGTTTGCCCGGGGTCTGGCAACCCGTATAAGCGACCCGGCTTTCGACCCGTCCCCACGCCATTTCCCGGCGCGGAAAACGCTCCGTTTTCAGGCCCTTGACCCCGAGAACTTGACCGCAAGAACTTGACCTCATGATCGATCCTCGCATCCTGGTGCTGATCCCAGCCCGCATGGCCGCCACCCGCCTGCCCGGCAAGCCACTCGCCGATATCGCGGGCCAGCCGATGATCGTGCATGTGCTGCGCCGCGCCGAGGCCGCCGGCATCGGCCGGGTCGCGGTCGCAACCGATACGCCGGAGATCGCCTCCGTCGTCACCGCCCATGGCGGCGAGGCCGTGATGACGCGCGCGGACCACCCCTCCGGCTCAGACCGCATCCACGAGGCCATGCAGAAGCTCGATCCCGAAGGCAAGGCGGAGATCGTGATCAACCTCCAGGGTGATTTTCCGACGATCACGCCGGCCACCATCCGCGAGGTGCTGCCGCCCTTTACCGATCCGGCGGTCGACATCGTGACGCTGGCCTCGCAGATCCACACCGAGGAGGAGGATCTCGCGCCGAGCGTCGTGAAGGCCATCGGCTCGCCGATCGGGCCTCGGCGGCTGCGGGCACTATATTTCACGCGCGCCACCGCGCCTTACGGCAACGGACCGCGTTACCACCATATCGGCCTCTATGCGTACCGCCGCGCGGCACTGGAGCGGTTCGTTGCGCTGCCGCCTTCGCCGCTGGAGCGTCAGGAGAGCCTGGAGCAGCTCCGGGCAGTGGAGGCCGGCATGCGCATCGACATCATGATCGTCGACAGCGTGCCCCGCGGCGTCGACACGCCGCCCGATCTCGAAACCGCGCGCAGCATCCTTTCCAAATCCTGAGCCGCTGTTACAAGGCCGACCCAGGAGCACTTTTAAGACATGAGCAAGATGAAGATCGCATTCCAGGGCGAGCCCGGAGCCAATTCCCACATCGCCATCGTCGAGGCCTATCCCGACGCCGAGCCGATGCCCTGCGCCACCTTCGAGGATGCGCTGTCCGCGATCTCGTCGGGCGAGGCCGATCTCGGCATGATCCCGATCGAGAACTCGGTCGCCGGTCGCGTCGCCGACATCCATCATCTCCTGCCGGCCTCCGGTCTCTTCATCATCGGCGAATGGTTCTTGCCGGTTCGGCATCAGCTGATGGCGGTGAAGGGCACCAAGCTCGACGACATCAAGAGCGTCGAGAGCCATGTGCATGCGCTCGGCCAGTGCCGACGCATCATCCGCAAGCTCGGCATCAAGCCGATCGTGCACGCCGACACCGCCGGCAGCGCCCGCGACATCTCCGAGCGCAAGGAGAAGACCGTGGCCGCGATCGCCTCGCGCCTCGCCGCGAAGATCTACGGCCTCGACATCCTCGCCGAGGACATCGAGGACGAGGCGCACAACACCACGCGCTTCGTGGTGCTGGCGCGCGAGCCGAAATGGGCGGCGCAGGGCTCCGGCCCGCTGGTCACGACGTTCGTCTTCCGGGTGCGCAATCTGCCGGCCGCGCTCTACAAGGCGCTCGGCGGCTTCGCCACCAACGGCGTCAACATGACCAAGCTCGAAAGCTACATGGTCGACGGCAATTTCTTCGCCACGCAGTTTTATGCTGATGTCGATGGCCACCCCGAGGACAAGGGCCTCGCTTTCGCCATCGAGGAGCTGAAGTTCTTCTCGCGCGAATTCCGCATCGTCGGCGTCTATCCGGGCCACCCCTTCCGCGCGACGTTCAGCGAATCGCAGCAGGATTAGTCGCGTGTCCCGGACGCGCGAAGCGCGAGCCGGGACCCAGGAGCGGCAATACTCATAGGCGCGATGGGCCCCGGCTCAGCAGCGCACCGCCGAAGAGGCGCTGCGCTGCGTCCGGGGCACGAGAAATTCTAAGTGGCTGCTTTGAGCCCGAACGCCTCCGCCAGCAGCGAATACGACTTCTTTCGCGCCTCGTGATCGTACACCGCGGTGATCACCATCAATTCGTCCGGCTTGCTCGCATCGATCAGCGGCTGCAGCTTCTTTTGCACCGTGGCCGGATTGCCGACGAACAGGCGGGAACGGTTGCGCAGGATCGAGGTGCGCTCGGAGTCGGAGTAAGGATAGGCCAGCGCCTCCTCGACACTCGGTAGCGGCAGATATTGACCGCGGTCGCGGCGCAGCCGGTTGAGGTCGAACGAAGAGGCGAGCTTTTCGGCCTCTTCATCCGTGTCAGCCGTGATGATTGCGACGGCGAGGATCGCGTGCGGGCTAGCGCTCCAGGCCGAGGGCTGAAAACGGTTGCGGTAATGCACCATCGCGTCGATCGCATCGTGGGATGCGAAATGATGGGCGAAAGCGAAGCCCATGCCGACTTGCGCCGCCAGCTCCGAGGAATAATCGCTGGAGCCGAGCAGCCAGATCGGCGGCAGCTTGGTGTCGTCGGGCATGGCGACGACGTTGTTGTAAGGATGCCCTGCAGGGAATTCGCGGGTCTCCCACAAAATGAGTTCGTGCAGCCGCTCCAGGAAATCGTCGCCTTCGCGCCGGTCGAGACGGCTGCGCAGCGCGTAAGCCGTCGCGCCGTCGGTGCCAGGCGCACGGCCGAGCCCGAGATCGATGCGGCCGGGAAACAGTGCCTCCAGCATCTTGAAGCGTTCGGCGACCACCAGCGGCGCATGGTTGGGCAGCATCACGCCGCCGGAGCCGACCCGGATATGCTTCGTCACCGCCGCGATCTGGCCGATCATGACGTCGGGCGCGGGGCTGGCTACCGAGGCGAGGTTGTGGTGCTCGGCGAGCCAGTAACGGACATAGCCGAGCCCGTCGACATGGCGCGCCAGGTCGATGCTGTTGCGCAGCGCCGTGGCGGGCTTGGTGCCTGTGGTGACGACGGAGAGGTCGAGGACTGAGAGCGGGATCATGGCGGCTCAAGGTAACGGAGGGCCGCGCGGCGACAATGGGTCGGCTGCGCAGATCTGAGGTGTGCCGAACCACGAGCCGGAGCGGCCGGCTGAAGCGGCCCGATGGGCCAATTAACGTCTAGATAACACTCACACCGTCCTGCCCACTACTGCTAGTTCTCCCAAATCCCCGTACCATCGGTATAGAATACTGATATTATTTGCTTTTACTTGAAGCGAGATGTCCTACCTGGATCTAAACATGACCAGTAATTCCAGCATTTATGTCGTAAGTGGGCCATTTCCCATCTTGGATGGGCTGTCGGTCAACCCGTCTTTAGCCTATCTTGTGCACAAGCGAGACCTGACCGCCGGCCACCAAAATCTGGAGTGAGTGGTGCCATGACCGATCTGACGACATCTGCCCGGGCCGACGGGCAAGACGGGCACCTGAAGCGGCCTGCAATCTCCTTCGAGTTCTTTCCGCCCAAGACGGAAGAGATGGAGCGCAATCTCTGGGAGACGATCAACCGGCTCGCGCCGCTCGACCCGAAATTCGTCTCGGTGACTTACGGCGCCGGCGGCTCGACCCGTGAGCGGACCCATGCGACCATCGCCCGTATCCTGAAAGAGACCGCGCTGCTGCCGGCGGCGCATCTGACCTGCGTCGGCGCCTCGCGCGGCGAGATTGACGAGATCGTCGACCGCTATCACGAGGTCGGCGTCCGCCACATCGTGGGCCTGCGCGGCGATCCCGCCGGCGGCATCGGCACGCCCTATGCGAGCCATCCGGACGGCTATCAGAGCTCGGCCGAGCTCGTCGCGGGGATCAAGAAGCGGCATGCCGACATCGAGGTGTCGGTCTCGGCCTATCCCGAGAAGCACCCCGAGGCGCGCGACTTCGATGATGATATCGACACGCTCCAGGCCAAGGTGGACGCCGGCGCGAGCCGCGCGATCACCCAGGTGTTCTTCGATAACGACCTTTACTTCCGCTATCTCGACCGCGTGCGCGCGCGTGGGATCGACATCCCGATCGTGCCGGGCATCATGCCCATGCACAATTTCAAGCAGGCCCGGAATTTCGTCACCCGCGCCGGCACCACCGTGCCGGACTGGTTCGCCGCGAAATTCGAGGGCCTCGACGAGGACGCCGAAACGCGGAAACTGGTGGCCGCGACCGTCGCAGCCGGCCAGGTGCAGAAATTGGCAAAACACGGCGTCGACACCTTCCATTTCTACACCATGAACCGCGCCGATCTCGTGTTCGCGATCAGCCATTTGCTCGGCATTCGCGCCAAGAGCGCGCAGAAGGCGGCGTAAGACAACATGACCGTATCTACCTCTCCCAAGCGAACCGCCCTGCTCAACGCCGCGCGCGAGCGCATCCTGGTGCTCGACGGCGCCATGGGCACGATGATCCAGAACCTGCAGTTCGACGAGAAAGCCTTCCGCGGCGAGCGCTTCAAGAACTTCCATCGCGACCTGCGCGGCAACAACGATTTGCTGATCCTGACCCAGCCGCAGGCGATCGAGGACATCCACGCCGCCTATTTGCGCGCCGGCGCCGACATCGTCGCCACCAACACCTTCTCGACGACATCGATCGCGCAGGCCGATTACGACCTCACCGACATTGTGTATGAAATGGCGCGCGAAGGCGCCCGCCTCGCCGGCAATGCTGCGCGCCGCGTCGAGGCCGAGGACGGCAAGCCGCGCTTCGTCGCGGGCGCCATCGGCCCGACCAACCGCACCGCCTCGATCTCGCCCGACGTCTCCAATCCCGGCTACCGCGCCGTCTCCTTCGACGATTTGCGCAAATCCTATGGCGAGCAGATCCGTGGCATGCTCGACGGCGGCGTCGATCTCCTGCTGGTCGAGACCATCTTCGACACGCTGAACGCCAAGGCGGCGCTCTATGCGATCGCCGAGATCACCGAGGAGCGCGGCATCGACATGCCCGTGATGGTGTCGGGCACCATCACCGACAAGTCCGGCCGCCTGCTCTCGGGCCAGATGCCGGAAGCGTTCTGGAATTCGGTGCGGCACGCAAAACCCGTCACCATCGGATTCAACTGCGCGCTCGGCGCCGAAGATCTGCGCGCGCATATCGCCGACATCGGCCGCGTCGCCGATACGCTGGTCTGCGCCTATCCGAACGCCGGCCTGCCCAACGAATTCGGCCAGTATGACGAGACGCCGGAATACATGGCGCGTCTCGTCGGCGAATTCGCCCGCGACGGCCTCGTCAACATCGTCGGCGGCTGCTGCGGCACCACGCCTGACCATATCGCGGCGATTGCGGCAGCCGTCGCCCCGCACAAACCGCGCATCGTGCCGGAGATCGAACCGCGCCTGAAACTCTCCGGCCTCGAGCCATTCATTCTGACCGACGCCATTCCGTTCGTGAACGTCGGCGAGCGCACCAACGTCACGGGATCGGCCCGCTTCCGCAAGCTGATCACGGCCGGCGACTACACCGCGGCTCTCCAGGTCGCGCGCGACCAGGTCGAGAACGGCGCGCAGATCATCGACGTCAACATGGACGAGGGCCTGCTCGATTCCGAAGCCGCGATGGTGACCTTCCTCAACCTCGTCGCCGCCGAGCCCGACATCGCCCGCGTCCCCGTGATGGTCGATTCCTCGAAATTCTCGGTGATCGAGGCCGGCCTGAAATGCGTTCAGGGCAAACCGGTCGTCAACTCGATCTCGATGAAGGAAGGCGAGGAGAAGTTCGTTCACGAGGCCAAGATCGCCCGCCGTCACGGCGCTGCGGTGGTCGTGATGGCGTTCGACGAGGTCGGCCAGGCCGACACGTTCGCGCGCAAGACCGAAATCTGCAAGCGGGCCTACGACATCCTCGTCAACAAGGTCGGCTTCCCGCCCGAGGACATCATCTTCGATCCCAACATCTTCGCGATCGCGACCGGCATCGAGGAGCACAACAATTACGGCGTCGACTTCATCGAGGCGACGCGCTGGATCCGCCAGAACCTGCCCGGCGCACATATCTCGGGCGGCGTCTCCAACCTCTCCTTCTCGTTCCGCGGCAATGAGCCGGTGCGCGAGGCCATGCACTCGGTGTTCCTGTATCACGCCATCAAGGCCGGCATGGACATGGGCATCGTCAATGCCGGTCAGATGATCGTCTATGACGACATCGATGCCGAGCTGCGTCAGGTGTGCGAGGACGTCGTCCTCAATCGCGATCCGGGCGCGTCCGAGCGTCTGCTGGCGCTCGCCGAGAAATTCCGCGGCAACAAGACCCAGACCAAGGAAGCCGACCTCGCCTGGCGCGAATGGCCGGTGGAGAAGCGGCTGTCGCATTCGCTGGTGCACGGGATCACCGAATTCATCGAGCAGGACACCGAGGAAGCCCGCAAGACCTCCTCGCGCCCGCTCGACGTCATCGAAGGCCCGCTGATGGCCGGCATGAACGTCGTCGGCGACCTCTTCGGCGACGGCAAGATGTTCCTGCCGCAGGTGGTGAAGTCCGCCCGCGTCATGAAGCAGGCGGTGGCCTGGCTGATGCCGTTCATGGAAGAGGAGAAGGCGCGCAACCTCGCCAACGGCATCGGCACCGAGGGCTCCTCGTCCGCCGGCAAGATCGTGCTCGCGACCGTCAAGGGCGACGTCCACGACATCGGCAAGAACATCGTCGGCATCGTGCTCCAGTGCAACAATTTCGAGGTCATCGACCTCGGCGTCATGGTGCCCGCCGCCAAGATCGTCGAGACCGTGAAGACGGAGAAGGCTGACATCGTCGGTCTCTCCGGCCTGATCACGCCCTCACTCGACGAGATGGCGTTCTTCGCCGGCGAATTGCAGCGCGAAGGCCTCAAGCTGCCGCTCCTGATCGGCGGCGCCACCACGAGCCGCGTGCACACGGCGGTGAAGATCGACCCGAGCTATCGCGCCGGTCCCGTTGTCCACGTCAACGACGCCAGCCGCGCCGTCGGCGTTGCGTCATCGCTGCTCTCGCCCGAGAAGCGCGAGGCCTATGCCGCCGAGGTGCGCGCCGAATACGCCAAGATCTCCGAGGCGCATCTGCGCGCACAGGCCGACAAGAAGCGGCTGAAGCTGGCCGCCGCCCGCGCCAACCGCGTGCCGGTGGACTTCGCCAAGAACAAGCCGGTGAAGCCGACCTTCCTCGGTATCAAGAGCTTCGACGACTACGATCTCGCCGAGCTGGTCGACTGCATCGACTGGACGCCGTTCTTCCAGACCTGGGAGCTCGCCGGCCGCTTCCCTGCCATCCTCGACGACGCCAAGGTCGGCGAGGTCGCGCGCTCGCTCTATGACGATGCACGCAAGATGCTCGACACCATCGTGAAGGAAAAGTGGTTCCGGGCGCGCGCGACGATCGGCTTCTGGCCGGCCAATGCCGAAGGCGACGACATCGCGCTCTATGCCGACGAGAGCCGCACCAGGAAGATCGCGACGCTGCACACGCTGCGCCAGCAGCTCGAGAAGCGCGAGGGCCGCTTCAACGCCGCGCTGGCCGACTTCGTCGCGCCTGCCGGCGTGCCCGACTATGTCGGCGGCTTCGTCGTCACGGCGGGCATCGGCGAGGACGCCGTCGCCGATCGCTTCAAGATGGCCAATGACGATTACTCCTCGATCCTGTGCAAGGCGCTGGCCGACCGTCTCGCCGAGGCCTTCGCCGAGCGCATGCATGCCCGCGTACGCCGCGAGTTCTGGGCCTATGCGCCGGACGAGGCGCTCTCGACCGAGGACCTGATCCTGGAGAAGTACCAGGGCATCCGCCCCGCGCCGGGCTATCCCGCGCAGCCTGACCACACCGAAAAGGCGACACTGTTCGAGCTGCTCGACGCCGAGAACACGGCGGGCGTGAAGCTGACGGAGAGCTTTGCGATGTGGCCGGGCTCCAGCGTGTCCGGGCTCTATTTCGCCAACCCCGACAGCTATTATTTCGGCGTCGGCAAGATCGAGCGCGACCAGGTCGAGGACTACGCCGCGCGCAAGGGCATGACGATCGCAGAGGCAGAGCGGTGGCTCGCGCCGGTGCTGAACTACATCCCCTCGCAGCAAGACAAGGCCTTCGCGGCAATGCCGGCGAACGACGAGACCCCGGCGGACCTCGCCTCGCACCCGCCGGGCTGCACCTGCGCGGTGCATCTGGTCTGGCAGAAGAAGCGCGCGGGCGCGGGATAGGCCCGCCTGCCCGAACAAAATATGCGAAAACAACCCCATGCACAGTAGAATGGGGTTGAAAAGATTGAGTGATTTCGGGCGCGCCGAAGCCGCGTTTGCGGCGTCGGGCAAAACAGCAGTAGTATTGCATTATCGCTCGTCGCGTCAGGATCGTACTCCCCGGATGCGAGTGCCGCGCATCTCTTGCCCACGCGCGCTGCCCATCCTCCCCTGGAGGGGGAGGATGGGTTCGCATGCAGCGAAGCGAAATGCGAACCGAGGTGGGGTGACGGTCCCTCAACATCCGACGCTGCCCGTGTTGAAAGATCACCCCACCCCGCTCGCGCTTCGCGCGATCGACCCTCCCCCTCCAGGGGAGGGTAGGCGCCTTACCCCTTCGGCGGGGCCAGCGGCTGCACGATCTCCTTGAAGGGCTCCAGCGCCTCGCAGCGCTCGGCATGCGCCGCCAGCGCTGGATAGCGGGCGGCGTCGAACAGCTGCGGATGCGCCTCGCGGGTGAAGCGGACGACGCAGGCCACCGCGACGTCGGCGTGGCCGATGCGCTCACCCAGCCAATACGGCGTCGTCACCTTGGCGCGCTCGGCCTCGAGCACCTTGAGCACGTCGCCGATCTGCGCCTGGCAGCGTTCGACCCACAGCGCAAGCTGCTCCTTCCGCAGCACGCGCTCGTAGAGCAGGCTCACCGCCTTGTCGCCAAGGCCGGACGCGAGCGCGCAGATCCGCAAATGCCTGCGCCGTTCCGCGCCGCCGCGCGGCAGCATCGCCGTGTCTGCGCCCACGAGTTCATCGAGATAGTCGAGGATGACCATGCTCTCGATCAGCGCTTCGCCATCGTCGAGCACCAGCGTCGGCACGCGGCGCAGCGGATTGTAGGCCGCGATCTTGTCGGCATCGCCGAAGGTCGACCACGGTCTGTGCTCGAAAGCGAGCCCGTAAAGCCTGAGCGCAATCGCGACACGGCGGACGAAGGGGGAATCATATTGGCCGATCAGGAACATGGTCTTCTCTCGCTCGTCATGGCCGGGCTTGACCCGGCCATCCATCTCGCTTCAGACTAGAATTTGATGGATGCCCGGATCAAGTCCGGGCATGACCATCTGAGCGGAAAGACACGCATGACGCGGCGATTAGCGACGCTGGCATTTGGACTCTGCCTGCTCGCCGCAGGCTCCGCCCGCGCGCAGGATCGCCCGATCGGCTTCCAGACCCCGTCAAAGAACATCGCCTGCCAGTTCTTCACCGATAATGGTCAGGGCCTGCTCCGCTGCGACATCATGAACCTGGAAAGCCGCCCGCGCCGGCCCGCCGATTGCGAGCTCGACTATGGCCACGCCTTCGAGATGAGCGCAAAGGGCGCCGCGGGGCGCATCTGCGCCGGCGACACAGTAATAGATCCGTCGCTGCCGGTGCTCGCCTATGGCGAGGTATGGCAGCGCGGCGGATTCACCTGCCGGTCGGAGCAGACGGGGCTGACGTGCTTCAATGCGATGCAGCGGGGATTTTCCCTGGCAAGAGGGAAGCAGGAAGTTTTTTAAGGGTCACCCGCATGGAGCGCAGCCGAATGTGGGGACTGTCGCCCGGATGTCGCTCCGCTCATCCGGCCTACGATCGCGCCCCGCATTGATATTGCGATTCGAAGAGCAACGGCTGCGCCCAGACCGTCGTTGCGAGCGTAGCGAAGCAATCCAGCGTCTTTCCGCCGCGACAATCTGGATTGCTTCGTCGCAAGTGCTCCTCGCAATGACGGTGAGGATACAGTCGCGTACTACTCAATAATCGGCACATGCCGCGCCGCCGTCCGCGGCGCTGTGCCGTCGAGGCGTGGGTCGTCGGCGATTTCGATCTGGCGGCGGAAGGGGCGGAAGCCGGAGCGCTGGTAGAAGTCTACGGCGGAGGGATGATCGAGCGTGCAGGTGTGAACCCAGACGCGGCGGACGTCGCGTGACCACGCAAGCTCCAGTGCGTGGTTCATCAGGAAGCGGGCGGCGCCGGTGCCGATCAGGCCAGAGGTGACACCGAAATAGGCCAGCTCGCATTGGCCGGGCTCGCGGAAGTCCAGCTCGAGCAGGCCTTCGTCGCGGCCGTCTGCGACCAGTGCATAGACCTCGATATCAGGCGCGTGGATGATTGCTGCGAGCTCGGTGTCGCTCATGCGGGCGCGCGAGAACCATAGCCAGTCCTCGCCGACACGGCGGAAGAGATCGCGATACCAATCAAGTGCAGGGGCATCGATTTTGCGCAGCGACCATGCGCCGGGCGGATCGTCGCGGCGCGCGGGAGGTGCGGTCATTTCCAGATGGGTGACGACGGCGGCGATCTTGCCGGCGGGGACGTCGGAATAGCCGTCGGGAAGGATCATGGTTGGTTGCTCTGCTTCATCCCGAGAAATGCCAGAACTGGCGCCACACATTCCGATGTCGTCCCGGACAAGCGAGCGTAGCGAGCGCTGATCCGGGACCCATAACCACAGAGAGTGGTTTGGCGAAGACTCTGAGTGCGGTACTGCTACCGCCGCTTCTGGATAGATCACGCGGTATGGGTCCCTGCGTTCGCAGGGACGACGCGGCGAGAGAGTCCCGGCTCCCGGCCTACCCCTCCCCCTCGTCGCTCGCCAGCACGCCCTTCACCGCGCGCGCCCAGCCGGCGAGTTTCCGCTCGCGCGTGGCCTGGCTCATGTTCGGCTTGAAGCGGTGCTCGAGGCGCCAATTGTCGGCGAACTTGGTCGGCTCGGGATAGACGCCGGCGTTGAGGCCGGCGAGATAGGCGGCGCCCAGCGCCGTGGTCTCCTGGATCACGGGGCGGTCGACCGGGGCGTCAAGCAGATCGGCGAGGCGCTGCATGGTCCAGTCCGATGCCGTCATGCCGCCGTCGACGCGCAGCACGACGCTGGCGGTTTCCGAGCTCGGCCAGTCCGCGCGCATCGCGGCCCAGAGGTCGAAGGTCTGGTAGCAGACGCTTTCCAGCGCGGCGTGGGCGAGCTCGGCGGGGCCGGTGTTGCGGGTGAGGCCGAACAGCGCGCCGCGCACGCGCGGATTCCAGTAGGGCGCGCCCATGCCGACGAAGGCGGGGACGAGATAGACGCTCTGCATGGAGTCGGACTGATCGGCGAGCGGGCCGGTTTCCGCCGCGTGCTTGATGATGCCGAGGCCGTCGCGCAGCCATTGCACCGCGCTGCCGGCAACGAAGATCGAGCCTTCCAGCGCGTAGGTGCGTTTTCCGTCGAGCTGATAGGCAACGGTGGTGAGCAGCTTGTTCTTGGAGACAACAGGCGTGGTGCCGGTGTTGAGCAGCGCAAAGCATCCGGTGCCGTAGGTCGACTTCATCATGCCCGGGCGGAAGCAGGCCTGGCCGATGGTCGCCGCCTGCTGGTCGCCGGCGATGCCGGAGATGGCGATGGCGCCACCGAACAGATCGGGCGTGCTCTCGCCGAAGCGCGCGGAGGAATCCTTCACCTCGGGCAACATCGAGCGCGGCACGCCGATGATCTCCAGGAGTTCGTCGTCCCACTGGCCGGTGTGGATGTTGAACAGCAGCGTGCGCGAGGCGTTGGTGGCGTCGGTGGCGTGCACCTTGCCGCCGGTGAGGCGCCACAGCAGATAGCAATCGACGGTGCCGAACATCAACTCGCCGCGCGCGGCGCGGGCACGGGCGCCGGGGACATGGTCGAGGATCCAGGCGACCTTGGTGCCGGAGAAATAGGGATCGATGATCAGGCCGGTCTTCTGCGAGATCACGCCCTCGCGGCCGTCTGCCTTGAGCTTGGCGCAGATGTCGGCGGTGCGGCGGTCCTGCCAGACGATGGCGCGGTGCACGGCCTGGCCGGTGGCGCGGTCCCACACCACGGTGGTCTCGCGCTGGTTGGTGATGCCGATCGCGGCGATGTCCTTCGCGCCGATGCCGGCCTGCTCGATCGCCTCGCGGCACACCATCACGGTCGAGGTCCAGATGTCCTCCGGCTCGTGCTCCACCCAGCCCGATGCGGGGAAATGCTGCGGAAACTCCTGCTGCGCTTTGGCGGCAATCGAGATATCGCCGCGGAACACGATCGCGCGCGAGGAGGTGGTGCCCTGGTCGATGGCAAGGACGAAAGACATGGCGGCGTATCCTGGCGTTTATCTCGGTGTTTCCCGGTGAGGGCTCATTGTGTCGCGCCAAAGAAACGGGATTGCCAGCACGAGGTCAAGGCGCTCTTCCTTACCCTCCCCTGTGTTCAGACCGGGGAGATGGTGGACGGGTGTTCGGAGACATCGTGGACACTTTCGACAGCTCAGTAAGGAGGCTGTCGGATGCCGTTCCGCGAGGTATCTCGGATGGACGCGAGATTGGAGTTTGTC
>Ga0209758_1000204_pt1 | contig 131754 bp, 129 predicted proteins | sample AraplaMF_Col_mMF_FD_184258 | JGI IMG/M metagenome (GOLD analysis project Ga0209758, IMG submission 184258) | Arabidopsis root microbial communities from the University of North Carolina, USA - plate scrape MF_Col_mMF (SPAdes) (version 2) | ecosystem: Host-associated > Plants > Roots >... | reverse complement strand
GCGCGAACGCGCCAGGTTGTCGACCACCAACTGCTCGCTTTGCGGGTCTTCCGTGCGGTACGTCTGCAGCGTGACGAGGTGGCTCGTCTCGGAGACGAATTGCTGCGCCAGCGTCCGCTCCAAGTACGAGCGGGTATCGTCGCCATCCGAACTGCCGCAGCCAGCGAAGAGCACCAGGGCAGCGACGGCCAAGCGACCATGATGCACAAGGTCGCGTTTCATGCAGCTAAGCATAGACATAAGAACCTCCGCCGTGTTCACGTATCGTGCCGATCAAACCCCGACGGCTCAGGGCAGTATGCATCGCCATCGCGATCTCCTCTCGTTGCTGTGGCAAAGGATCGCGGGCAATCCGTGTGCCATGACGGTGGCTGCCAAGGCTGAGTCAGCGCGAAGTGGCGCCCGCGTTGTCGTCTCCGGTGTAGGGGCCACCGTTATCAGCTGAATCTGCTATCCCCCAAAGCCGCAGTGCTAGCGCAAATGCACGAGTGTCGAAACCCGGCGCTGCTAACGATCTGGCTTGGCACAAGATAAGTTCGGCGGTTTGAGTTGCGGCTGCTCGCCTGACCGGTAGGGCCAAATTACAGTCACTCGGACTCGAGTCGCGGATGTCTGAGTTCAGTCTGAAGCCGACGGAAGGCGCCAGAGACGAAAGCAAAGACGGCGCTCTGGTCGAGCTTCGCCGCAATGTCTGCAGCGGTTGCGTTGAAGTATCGGAGCGCCATCTTCATGTCTGTCCATCCGAACATCCGGCAGAATTCAAAGGGCGTCAGCTTCCCCGAGCTGCCGAGTCGAGTCGCTGCCGTGTGCCGCGACGCATGAAATGTGATGTCGGCGAGCTCCTTCGGGCGGTACTTCCGATACAGCGCATCTGCGCCGCTTGCCGAAGGTCCGAACGCCAGCTCACCACCAGCCGACAGCTCCAGGATCTCGACAGCCCGTCGACTCAGAGGAACGTTGCACGCCTGGCCATTCTTCGTCAACGGGAGGTGTGCGACCCGATTCTCGATGTCAACGTTGCTCGTGCGCAGACCGAAGATCTCGCCAGCGCGCATGCCAGTCTCCCGCGCAAAGAGAAGCCCCAGCGCCACGCGCTGTGATTGGGTCGTCGGCGCACCATCGGTATACCCAAGCGCCGCACACAAGGCCTTCACCTCCTTCGGTGACATCACGCGCTCCTTGCCCGGCGGAGGCGCAGAGCTCTTGACGCGGGTCAACACGTTGACCTTGAGCCAGCCCCACTCGTCGAGTGCGATGCGGCACATCGCCCGGATCACGTTGAAGTCACGCGCGATCGAACCTGGCGCGAGAGGCTTGCGATCGACACTTCCTGCAGCGAGCGAGTCGCGCCAGGTCGACCAGTCGTCCGACGTGATCTCAGTGAGCGGCTTGTCGATGAACGGGATCGTCGCCTTGAACTTCGCGATCCGAATGCTTTCAGCACGCCACCCGCGCTTCTTGGTGGTCTCGGTTTCCTCGTAGCGTTCGAAGGCCTCGCGCAAGGTCTTGTGCGGCGTAGTTCAGGCTGCTTTTGATCTCGTTCGATCCAGCCCCAGGCACCCGCACCGCTAGGTTCGGCGCGGATTATCGGGGAGTTCAGCGCATTCTTGCGTAGGCAAAAACGGGGTGGTGGTGCCTCGGGTCGGAATCGAACCGACACTCCTTGCGGAACGGGATTTTGAGTCCCGCGCGTCTACCAATTTCGCCACCGAGGCCGGTGCAGGGGCTGAGAGTGTGCCACAGACGCCCACCGCCGTGCGCCGGTTCCGGACCGTGCGGAACGGGAAAGCGGCAGCGTTTCACCCTCGCCGCCAAACCGGGTACCCTTGGCGCCCGTCCCTTGCCGCGGATCCCCTGCATGCCTCCGTTGCCACCCGTCACCCAGGCCCTGATACTGATCAACCTGGGCATGTTCTGCCTGCAGATCGTCCTGGGTTTCCTGGTCGATCGCTACCTGGCGCTGTGGCCGATCGGCGGTGGCTTCCTGCCCTGGCAGATCGTCACCTATGCCTTCCTGCACGGCGGCTTCGCCCACCTGCTGTTCAACATGTTCGGCCTGTGGCAGTTCGGTTGGGAGCTCGAGCGGCTCTGGGGGCAGAAGCGTTTCCTGCAGTTCTACATGGCCAGCGTGCTGAGCGCCGCCGGCCTGCAGTTGGTGGTGAGCTGGGTGACCGGGGCCAACTTCCCGGTGGTCGGCGCGTCCGGCGCGCTGTTCGGCCTGCTGATGGGCTACGCCATGCTGTTCGGCGAGCGCGTGATGATGCCGCTGATCCCGCCGATCCCGATGAAGGCCCGCACCTTCGCCATCATCTACGGCGTGGCCGAACTTTTCTTCGGCTTCACCGGCTGGCTGCCGGGCATCGCCCATTTCGCCCACCTCGGCGGCATGCTGGGCGGCTGGCTGATGATCCGCTACTGGCGCGGGCAGCCGCCGTTCGGCAAGCGCCGCTGACGCTCAGAGCAGCTTCGTCGCCTTCAGGTAGGCCTCGACCTCCTTGTAGCTCGCATCCTCGCCGGCGTACTTGACGACGTTGCGCACGGTGCGCAGCCAATCGAGCGTCGACGCCTGCGATTGCGCCAGCGCCGCATCGAAATCGCCCGCCGACATCGCGTGCTCGCTGGCGCCGGCCCCGGCCTCCAGGGCCGTCGCCAGCGCCGATTCCTTGGCCAGCTCGATCAGCCCGTCGATGTCGGCGCCCGAGTAGTGCGCCGTCGCCGTCGCCAGCTTGCCGAAATCGACCGCGCCGTCCACCGGCACGCCGGTCAGCTTGATCTCCAGCATCGCCTGGCGCGCCGCGGCGTCGGGCGGCGGCACGAAGATCTGGCGCGAGAAGCGGCCCGGCCGCTTCATCGCCGAATCGACGTCCCACGGCATGTTGGTCGCGGCCAGCACCAGCAGCCCGCGGTTCTCGCGGCCGATGCCGTCGAGCTGCGAGAGGAACTCGTTGACCACCGTGCGCGAGCTCGCGCTGCCGGCCTTCGACCGCGAATACGCCAGCGCATCGAGTTCGTCGAAGAACAGCACGCAGGGCTGCTCGGCGCGTGCCTTGTCGAACAGTGAGGCCAGGTTGCGCTCGCTCTCGCCCAGCCACATGTTCAGCACGTCCGAGATGCCGACCGAGATGAAGCCCGCGTTGCATTCGTTGGCGATCGCGCGCGCGATCATCGTCTTGCCGCACCCCGGCGGCCCGTACAGCAGGATGCCGCCGCCCGACTGCGCGCGAAAGCGCTCGAACAGGCCCGGCTTCAGGTAGGGCTCGATGATCTTCAGCCGGATGGTCTTCTTCAAGGCCTCCATGCCGACGATGCTGGTGAAGCGCACCTTCTCCTCGCGCACCTGCTGGATCGCGACGACCTCGGCCGACACCGCGCGCCCGCCCACCACCTGAAGCTGCGGGCCGCGGCTGCTCTGCGCCGACGCGCCCAGCGCCTCGAGCGCGTCGTCGCTCTCGAAGCCGGCCAGCGTGCGCGCCCGCGTGTAGGCCGTCAGCGCATCGGCAGGCTGCCGGGCGGCCAGCAGGATGCGCGCACGCAGCAGCACCGGCCGGGCCTGCGCCGGCTGCTGCTGGCCCAGCAGCTCGGCCTGCGCGAGCGCGGCGGCGGTGTCGCCTTCGGCGAGCAGCAGGTTCGCGTAGTCGTGGCGCAGTTCGAGGTCGAACGGCGCCTGCAGGAGCTTCTGCTCCAGCGCCTGGCGGGTCGGGGAATCGGTCACCGGTGGAATCCTTGAATCAACGCAACAGCCAACGCCGCAGCAGCGGCGGCCACACCCACGAGTACACGACGTAGCCCAGCCACAGCACGCTGGCCGGACCGGCCAGTGCTGGGCTCACCTGGCCGAGCACGCGCAGGCCGACCACGCCGCCGACCCACAGCACCACCGAGCCGGTCCATCCCCAGCGCTGCAGCGGCCACATCGGCTTCATCGTCCAGTGGTTCTGCACCGACAGCTGCTGCACCAGGTTCAGCCAGTGCGGGCTGTCGGGGTGCTGGCGCAGCATCTCGCGCGCGCCGCGCAGGGCCGCGCGCTGGTCGCCGTTCTGCAGCAGCGCCGTCACCACCAGCGACAGCAGGTGCTGGTCTTCGGGGTGCTCTGCCAGCAGGCGCCGCAGCGCGGTGCTGTCGGTGCCGCGCGGCAGCTCGATCACGTCGCACAGCGCCAGCACGCGCAGCGCGAAGTCGTTCTCCGGGTGCAGGTGCAGCGCCTCCTGCGCCAGCGCCCGCGCCTTCGGGAACTGCAGCGCCCGCAACATCACCCGCGCATAGGCCGCGTACAGGTCGGGCGATTGCGGGTGCGCGCCGATCAGGCCGAGCGCCAGCCGTTCGGCCTCGGCCAGCTCGCCCTCCTCGGTCAGCAGCGACAGCAGGAAGGCCTGCGCGCCGAAGTGGTCGGGCTGGCGCGCGATCACGCGCTGCAGCGTCTCGATCGCCGACGCGTTTCGGTCTTCGAGGGCGTCGGCGCGCGCGCCCTGCAGCAGCAGGTCGGCGTCGTCCGGAAAGCTCGCCAGCGCCTCGCGCAGCAGGTTGCGCGCCTGCGCGCTGCGCCGGCGGTCGAGCAGCTCGCCGACCTGGCGGGCATAGGCCTCGGCACTCGAGGGCTGGAGGGGTTCGGCAGCGTCCATGGGCAAGGGATCAGGCAAGTGCGGAGGCCAGCAGGTGGCTCGCGCCCCAACCGATGACGATCAAGGCGATGCCGACACCCCAGCCGTTCGGACGCTGCAGGCCGAACAGGTCGGCGCTGCGCTGCTCGCGCCGGTGCAGCAGCGCGGTGCCGACGCAGGCCAGCAGCGCGAACAGGCGGGCCGCGATCGACATCGCGTTGCGGCCGCCCAGTTCGACCAGCCGGGCCTGCAGCGCGAGACCGGGCTCGGTCTGCTGGGTGAAGGCGAGCCATGCGGTGAAGGCAGCGGCGATCAGCAGCGCCCAGGCAGCGTCGCGCGGCAGCCGCTTCAGGCGCCAGGCGTTCAGGCCCAGCATCAGTGCGGCCGCGAACGGCCCGCCGAAGAAGGCGGACAGGAAACCGGTTTGCAGCGAGTAGGGAGCGCGGGCCACTTGCGCCGGTTCGGACACGGTGGGGCGCAACAGATCGGGACGGCGCGACATCAAAGCCTGGGGGTCGGGGAACTCGCAAAACTCTAGCACGCGCCCTGCCCGCCGCCGATGCGGTGCAGCATCGATTTCATGCCCCGGAAAGCCCCCGTGCGGGGCAAGGCCGGCGCAAAGCGCTCATGCTCGATCGACGACATCAGGCCTCGGAGGCTTCCCATGGGCGACACGGTTCATGCGACGCGCAGGCGCGCAGCGGCGCTGCTGCTCGGCGCCCTGGCGCTGTGTTCGGGTGCGTGGGCGGCACCCGCCGAGGGCGATGACAGTCCCACCTTGCAGGAGCAGGGGCAGCTGCTGGCGCGGGCCGCCGCCGCGGTGGTGGGCGTGCAGGTGCAGGCGGTCGGCCACGCCAGTTCGGCCGAGACGCTGGGCAAGCTGCGCATCGGCTCGGGCGTGGTGATCGGCGTCGACGGGCTGGTGCTGACCATCGGCTACCTGATCCTCGAGGCCGACCAGGTCGACCTGCAGCTCGACACCGCGCGGCGGGTGCCGGCGCGCGTCGTCGCCTATGACCAGGCGACCGGCTTCGGCCTGCTGCAGCCGCTGGCGCCGCTGCGCCTGTCCCCGGCCCCGCTGGGCGATGCGTCGAAGCTGTCGGTCGACGAGCCGGTGATGATCGTCAGCGGCGGCACGCCCACCGGGCAGGGCGAGCTGAGCATCGCGCGGCTGGTGTCGCGGCGCGCGTTCTCCGGCTACTGGGAATACCACATCGACAGCGCGCTGTTCACGTCGCCGCCGCGCACCGACCACAGCGGCGCCGCGCTCTTCAACGCCAACGGCGAGCTGCTGGGCATCGGCTCGCTGATCGTCGCCGACGCCGCGGGTGCCGACGCGCCGCGCAGGCCCGGCAACATGTTCGTGCCGGTCGACCTGCTGAAGCCGATCCTGAAGGAGATGCGCGAGAGCGGCAGCACGGCGCTGAGCCACCGGCCGTGGCTGGGCGTGAACTGCGTCGAACAGGACGGCCAGGTGCGCGTCGTCAAGGTGAACCGCGGCAGCCCCGCCGAGGCCGCCGGGCTGCAGCCGGGCGACCTGATCCTGCGCATCGACGGTGTCGCGGTCGGCGGGCTGGAGCGCTTCTACAAGACGCTGTGGCGCGGCAGCACGCCGGAACGCGAGGTCACGCTGGAAGTGCAGCGCGACGACGAGACGCAGACGCTGAAGGCGCGGGCCACCGATCGAATGAAGACCCTCACCCAATCGCTGGGCGTGTAGCCCGGATGCCAATCCGGGGTTTGTCCGACACATCCCGGATGGGCATCCGGGCTACAGGCCTTCGCGCACCGTCGGGTAGCGCAGCTTCAGCCGCAATTCCTCGTGCAGGCGCCGGTTGTCCAGCCGCCGCGACTCCGACAGGAACGACATCTGCACCGGCGACAGCTGCTGCTGCGCCTCCTCGCGCCTGATGCGCGGCGGCCGCGCCAGCCCGCACAGGTCGGCGGCGAGGTCGAAGTAGTCGCCCATCTTCATCTCGGTGTCGTCGCTCGCATGCACCACGCGCTGCGGCAGCCCGCGGTGCAGCGCCGCGACGCAGGCGCGCGCCAGGTCGTCGGCGTGGATGTGGTTGGTGAAGACGTCGTCCTCGGCACGCAGCACCGGCGTGCCGCGCGCGAGCCGCTCGCGCGGATGCCCGCCCGGGCGATCGCCGGCATAGATGCCGGGGATGCGCAGGATCGTCACCGTCACGCCGAAGGCCCGCCCGTGCCAGCGCAGCCGCGCCTCGGCGTCGACGCGGCGGCGCGCGCGGTCGCTGGCCGGCGCGGTGGCGCGCGTCTCGTCGAAGCGGGCGCCGCCGGCATCGCCATACACGCCGCTGGTGCTGCCGTAGACGATGCGGCGCACGCGCGCCGAGCGCGCCAGGGCCCGCAGCAGCGCGGCCGTGCGCGGATCGGCATCGCCCTGCCCCGGCGGCGGCGCCAGGTGCAGCACCGCATCGGCCAGCGTCGCCAGCCGGCCCAGCGTGGCCGGTTCGTCCAGGTTGCCCACCAGCGGCGTGGCGCCCAGCGCGCGCAGGCCCGCCACGCGCTCGCGCGACGAGGTCAGCGCCAGCACGCGCCAGCGCCCGCGCAGCAAGCGCGCAACGCGCTGCCCGACGTCGCCGCAACCGACGATCAACACGGTGGGGCGCTTCAAGCGCGTCGGCAGGCTGGGGGAGAAGGGCATTGGATCGCGGGCAAAATCAGGGGTTGGTTTCGAGGTTACCCCATGACTTTCACCGCGACCGTGCAGCCCAGCGGCACGAGTTTCCAGGTCGACCGCGACGAGCCCATCCTCGCGGCCGCCATCCGCCAGGGCATCGGCCTGCCCTACGGCTGCAAGGACGGCGCCTGCGGTTCGTGCAAGTGCAGGCTGATCGAGGGCCGCGTGATCCACGGCGCCCACCAGGCCAAGGCGCTGAGCGACGCGGAAGAAGAAGCCGGCTTCGTGCTGACCTGCTGCGCCGCGCCGCAGACCGACGTGGTGCTGGAAGCGCGTACCGTGGCCGGTGCTGGCGAGTTCCCGGTGCGCAAGATGCCGTGCCGCGTCAGCCGCATCGAACGCGTCGCGCCCGACGTCGCGCTGCTGCACCTGCAGCTGCCGGCCAACGACACGCTGCGCTACCACGCCGGCCAGTACGTCGAGTTCATCCTGCGCGACGGCAGCCGCCGCAGCTACAGCATGGCCAATGCGCCGCACACGCAGGCCGGGCAGCCCGGCATCGAGCTGCACATCCGCCACATGCCGGGCGGCAAGTTCACCGACCACGTGTTCGGCGCGATGAAGGAGAAGGAGATCCTGCGCCTCGAAGGCCCGTTCGGCAGCTTCTTCCTGCGCGAGGACAGCGACAAGCCGATGGTGCTGCTGGCCAGCGGCACCGGCTTCGCGCCGATCAAGGCGATCGTCGAGCACCTGCGCTTCAAGGACAACCAGCGCCCCGCCGTCGTCTATTGGGGTTGCCGCAGCCGCGCCGACCTGTACCTGCACGACTGGATGCTGCAGGCCGCGGACGCGCTGCCGTGGCTGCGCTACGTGCCGGTGCTGTCCGAGCCTAAGCCACAGGACGCCTGGACCGGCCGCACCGGCTTCGTCCACCAGGCGCTGATGGCCGACCTGCCCGACCTGTCGGGCCACCAGGTCTATGCCTGCGGCGCGCCGGTGATGGTGGAGTCGGCCCAGCGCGACCTGGTCGCGCACTGCGCGCTGCCGGCCGACGAGTTCTACGCCGATGCCTTCACCTCCGAAGCCGACAAGCACCCCGCCTGAGGAATCTTTCCCGATGCAACGCAGACACCTTCTTTCGCTGGCCGCACTGGCCGCCCTGCTTCCGGCGGCACGCGCACAGGCCCGGCCGATCCGCCTGGTCGTGCCCTACCCGCCGGGCGGCCCGCTGGACGTGATCGCGCGGGCGTTGGCCGACAAGGTCAAGGAGAGCCTGGGCGTCGTGATCGTCGACAACAAGCCCGGCGCCGGCGGCAACCTGGGGGCCGATGCGGTCGCCAAGTCGGCCCCCGACGGCCAGACGATCGTGATGGGCGCGGTGGCCACGCACGCGATCAACCCGTGGCTGTATGCGCGCATCCCGTACGACGCGATCCGCGACTTCACGCCGATCACCGGCGTGGCGCAGGTGCCCAACGTGCTGGTGATGAACCCGCAGACAGCCATGCGGCTGGGCATCCAGCGCGTGGCCGACCTGGTGGCCTATGCGAAGAAGAACCCGGGCAAGCTGAACTACGGCTCGGGCGGCAACGGCAGCGCGGGCCACCTGGCCGGCGAGATGTTCAAGGCGCAGGCCGGCGTCTTCATGGTGCACATCCCGTACGCGGGCGGCAACCCGGCGCAGCTGGCGCTGCTGTCGGGGCAGGTCGACCTGAACTTCGACAACCTCGCGACGGCGTCGGCCAACATCAAGGCCGGCAAGCTGCGCGCGCTGGCGGTGACGACGGCGGCGCGCTCGAGCGCGATGCCCGAGGTGCCGACCATCGCCGAGGCCGGCGGCGGGCTGGCGCACTTCGACGTCAACACCTGGTTCGGGCTGTTCGGCCCGGCGGGGATGCCGGCCGACGTGACGCGGCGGCTCAACAAGGCCTTCACCGAGGCGCTCGCGACACCCGACCTGAAGGCGCGGCTGGCGAGCCTGATGGCCGAGCCGATCGCCGGCACGCCGGAGCAGTTCGGCGACTTCGTCAGGCGCGAGCGCGCGAAGTACGAAGCCGTCGTCAAGCAGTCCGGCGCGAAGGTGGACTGACTTACTTCTTCTTCGTGGGCGTCTGCGAGGCCGGCGTGGTGCCCCCGTCGACACCCAGGCGCCCGCCGGTGCCCAGGCCACCCTTGACGGTCTGCGCCTTGTAGTTGCGCAGCGACTTGACCATCTGGTTGAACGAATCGGCGAACGCGGCGACGACCACCTTGCCTTGCGGCGTGTTGGCGTAGCCGCCGCCACCGCCGACCAGGCCGCCGGTGAAGGCAGCGCCGAACATGCCGAAGTCGAAGTTCTTCGCGGTGCCTTCGGCGGCCGAGATCTGCACGCCCGAGCGGTTGTCGATCAGCAGCAGCGTGGTCGATGCTTCGTTGCGGCTCACGTTGCCGGCCACCGCGCCCAGCAGGCCCAGCCCGCCGCCGCCGAGGAAGCCGCCGCCGCCGCCGGTCTTGCCCGAGAACTGGATCGCCGGGCTCATCGTGTAGTCGGCCGACACCATCTGGCCCTTGCCGAAGTTGCTGTTGGCGCGCATCTCGCCGCTTTGCTCCAGCGAGCGCTCCTTCATCATGTTGTTCATCGCGCCGCCGCGCTCGACGATCACGAAGCAGTTGCTCTGCTGCACCATCAGGCGCAGCACCGGGATGGTCGAGCCCAGCTGGTGCTGGCGCAGCTGGTAGTACCAGGGGGCGGTGGTGTCTTCCTGCACGGCCAGCGTGCCCAGCGACTCGTCGCACTTCTCGAGCTTGCTGTTGTTGTTCTCGGCGGTGCCGCCGCCGGCCGCGCCCGAGACGGTGCCCTTGTTCTCGCCCATCGTGGGCATGGTCGAACCGCAGGCGCTGAGCAGCGCGGCGGTGGCGACGGCGACAAGGGACAGACCGGTCAGGCCGGACGGGCGCAGGGTGGCTTGCATGGGGGCTCCTAAAGAGGTTGTCGCGGCCCTGATCCTGAGCCGTCTGTGCCGGCCAGTATAGGAATCAGGTCCCGCCAGAGGAACCACCCATGCAGGTGGAGAGTGCGCACTTCCACGCACACCTTCGGGGGGCGGCGTGGATTCTTGCGAGCAATCCCGGATTGGCATCCGGGCTACGAACACTGGGTAGCCCGGATGCCAATCCGGGTCCTGAGATGCGCGTTATTCGCCGAGATAGGCGGCACGGACCTTCGGATCGTTCAGCAGCACCTTGGCATCGCCCTCCATCGTGACCTCGCCCGACTCCATCACGTAGCCGCGGTTGGCCAGCTGCAGCGCGCGGCTCGCGTTCTGCTCGACCAGCAGCACCGTGGCACCGCGGCTGTGGATGTCGGCGACCACCTCGAAGATCTTGTCGACCATGATCGGCGACAAGCCCATCGACGGCTCGTCGAGCAACAGCACCTTGGGCTTGGCCATCAGCGCGCGGCCCATCGCGAGCATCTGCTGCTCGCCGCCCGACATCGTGCCGGCCAGCTGGTGGCGGCGCTCCTTCAGGCGCGGGAAGATCGCGAACACCTTCTCGATGTCGGCGTCGACTTCCTTGTCGTTGCGCACGAAGGCGCCCATCTGCAGGTTCTCGGTGATGGTCATGCGCGTGAAGGTGCCGCGGCCCTCGGGCACCATCACCAGGCCCTGCTTGACCAGCTCCCACGCGCCCTGCCCCTTGATCGGCTTGCCGAGGAACTCGATGTCGCCGGCGGCCACCGGCTGCAGCCCGGTGACGGCCTTCAGCGTCGTCGTCTTGCCGGCGCCGTTGGCACCGATCAGGCTCACCAGTTCGCCTTCGTTCACCTCGAACGACACGCCCTTGACGGCCTGGATGCCGCCGTAGGCCACCTTGAGCCCGCTTACTTTCAACAATGTTGCTGCCATGTGGGCGTCCTCAGTGAGCCTTGTGACCGGCGCCGAGGTAGGCCTCGATCACCTTCTCGTTGCGTTGCACGTCCGCCGGCGTGCCCTCGGCGATCTGCTTGCCGTAGTCGAGCACGGTCACGCGGTCGCACAGGCCCATCACCAGCTTCACGTCGTGCTCGATCAGCAGGATGGTGCGGCCGTCCTTGCGGATGGTGTCGATCAGCTCGCGCAGCACCACCTTCTCGGTCGCGTTCATGCCGGCCGCCGGTTCGTCCAGCGCGATCAGCTTCGGATCGGTCGCGAGCGCGCGCGCGATCTCCAGGCGCCGCTGGTCGCCATAGCTCAGCGTGCGCGCCTTGAACTCGGCGTACTTGCCGATGCCCACGTAGTCGAGCAGCTCCTGCGCGCGCTTGGCGATCGCCGCCTCTTCCGCCTTGAACCCCGGCGTGCGGAACACCGCGCCGATCAGCCCCGACCCGGTGCGCACATGGCGCCCCACCATCACGTTCTCGAGCGCCGTCATCTCGGCAAACAGCCGGATGTTCTGGAAGGTGCGCGCGATGCCGGCCTTGGCCACCTCGTGCACCGCGGTCGGCTGGTAGGTCTTGCCGCCCAGCTCGAAGCTGCCCGAATCGGGCGTGTACAGCCCCGTCAGCACGTTGAAGAAGGTCGTCTTGCCGGCGCCGTTCGGGCCGATCAGGCCATACACCTGGCCCGCCTCGATGGAGATGCCGACGTCCGAGAGAGCTTGCAGGCCGCCGAAGCGCTTGGAGACGCCCGCGACCTTGAGGACCGTGTTGCTCGTGGTTTCTGTCATGGAAGCTCCTCGTTCTTATCGGGTCGGGACGGGAGCCGCCTTGCCGTGCTCCGGCGAAGGCCACAGGCCCCGCGGGCGCGACAACATGATGGCGATCATCGCCAGCGCGATCAGCAGCTGGCGCAGGATGGCCGCGTCGAGCCGGCCGTCGGTCAGGTTCTGCAGCGGGCCGGCCACGTAGCGCAGCACCTCCGGCAGCGCCGACAGCAGCAGCGCCCCCAGGATCACGCCCGGGATGTGGCCGATGCCGCCCAGCACCACCATCGCGACGATCATCACCGACTCCTGAAGGCTGAACGATTCCGGCGAGATGAAGCCCTGGAAGGTCGAGAACAGCACACCCGACACGCCGCCGAAGGTGGCGCCCATGCCGAACGCCAGCAGCTTCAGGTTGCGGGTGTTGATGCCCATCGCCTTGGCCGCGATCTCGTCCTCGCGGATCGCCATCCACGCGCGGCCGATGCGCGAGCGCTCGAGGCGGTAGCAGATCACCACGCTGATGATCACGAGCGCGAGGAAAAAGAAGTAGTAGCTCGTGACCGGCGGGATGTCGAGGCCGAACAGGTTGTGCCGCTTGCCCAGGTCGAAGCCGAAGAAGTTGAACGAATCGATCTGCGCCACGCCCTTCGGGCCGTTGGTGATGTTGACCGGCGCATCCAGGTTGTTCAGGAACACGCGAATGATTTCACCGAAGCCGAGCGTGACGATCGCCAGGTAGTCGCCGCGCAGCTTCAGCGTCGGCGCGCCGAGCAGCACGCCGAAGATGCCGGCCACCGCCGCGCCGATCGGGATCGCCAGCCACCAGCTCACGTGCATGCCGTTCGGGAACATCGCCGCGATCTGCGGGAAGGTCTCGACCAGGTGCGGCGACGCGAGCAGGCCGAACAGGTAGGCGCCGACCGCGTAGAACGCGACATAGCCCAGGTCGAGCAGGCCGGCATAGCCGACCACGATGTTCAGCCCGAGCGCGAGCAGCACGTACAGCAGCGCGATGTCGAGGATGCGCACCCAGGCGTTGCCGAAGTACTGCGCGAAGAACGGCGCAATCGCCAATACCACGGCCAGGGCCACGTAGGTGCCGAGCTTGTTGTCTCTGAGGTTCATGGGGTTGTTCCTTCCGTGCTCAGGCTCGATCCGCGACGCGCTCGCCCAGCAGGCCCTGCGGGCGCAGCGTCAGCACGAGGATCAGCACGATGAAGGCGAAGATGTCCTGGTAGTGGCTGCCCAGCACGTCGCCGGTCAGGTCGCCGATGTAGCCGGCGCCGAGCGATTCGATCACCCCCAGCGCCACGCCGCCGACCATCGCACCGGCCAGGTTGCCGATGCCGCCGAACACCGCCGCGGTGAAGGCCTTCAGGCCCGGCAGGAAACCCATCGAGTGCTGCACCGAGCCGTAGTTGGCCGCGTACATCACGCCGGCCAGCGCGGCCAGCGCGGCACCGATGATGAAGGTGGCCGAGATCACCATGTCGGGCTTGACGCCCATCAGGCTCGCCACGCGCGGGTTCTCGGCGGTGGCGCGCATCGCGCGGCCCAGCTTGGTGCGGTTCACCAGGTACATCAGCCCGGCCAGCGTGACCGCGGTGACCACCAGGATCAGGATCTGCACCGTGTTGATGACGGCCCCGCCGATGAAGTACGGCTCGCTCGGCAGCAGGATCGGGTACGACTTGTAGTTCGGCTTCCAGATGATCATCGCCAGCGTCTGCAGCAAGAGCGACATGCCCATCGCGGTGATCAGCGGCGCCAGCCGCGGTGCGGTGCGCAGCGGCCGGTAGGCGATCTTCTCGATCGTGAAGTTGAGCGCCGCGCACACGATGATGGCGGCGATCAGCGAGATCAGCATCAGCAGCCAGCCCGGCAGGCCGGTGCCGGCCAGCGCGGTGACGACCGTCCAACTGGTGAGCGCGCCCACCATCAGCACCTCACCGTGCGCGAAATTGATCAGGTTGATGATGCCGTAGACCATCGTGTAGCCCAGTGCGACCAGCGCATACACGCTGCCCAGCACCAGACCGTTGATGATCTGCTGGATGAAGGTATCCATGTGAAAAGGTCTCCTGCGGAAAATCAAAGCCGGCAGCTTCGAGGTTTTCAAAGAACAGCTGCCGCGCCAAGCCAGCCTATGTCCCCTGTAGCAAAAAGCCCGCCGTGGCTATCTGGCGGGCTGCGCTGCACCCAAATGAGGCGGCGGCGGCGGATTCTAGAGGCGCGCCACCCTCAAAAGAGACCAGGGTTTCCCGGGCGCGCCTGAACAACTCTCGGCGTTTACCCGAATCCTCAGCGTTTCCTGCTGGACTCCTCGTTCAGCCTGCGAAGTTCATTCAGACGCTCGCCGATACGCAGTTCCAATCCACGGGGCGCCGGCTCGTAGAAACGCGGCGTTTCCATATCGTCGGGCCAGTAGCGCTCGCCGGCCGCGAAGCCGCCCTCTTCGTCGTGTGCATAGCGGTACTCGCGGCCGTAGTCCAGGTCCTTCATGAGCTTTGTCGGTGCGTTGCGCAGGTGCAGCGGCACCGGGCGGGTGCCGTCCTGCTGGATGAAGCTGCGCACGGCCTTGTAGGCGGTATAGACGGCATTCGATTTCGGTGCCATCGCGAGAAACACCACCGCCTGCGCCAGCGCCAGCTCGCCTTCGGGCGAGCCGAGGCGTTCGTAGGTCTCGGCGGCGTCCAGCGTCATGCGCAAGGCGCGCGGGTCGGCCAGGCCGATGTCCTCGCTGGCCATGCGCACCAGGCGGCGCGCCGCATAGCGCGGGTCGACGCCGCCATCGAGCATGCGCACGAACCAGTACAGCGCGGCATCGGGGTCGCTGCCGCGCACCGACTTGTGCAGCGCCGAGATGGTGTCGTAGAACTGCTCGCCACCCTTGTCGTAGCGGCGCAGCTGCTCGCCGAGCGATTTCTCGAGCTGGGCCTCGTCGATCACGGTGGCGTCGCCGACCATGCGCACCAGGTTCTCGTAGGCGTTCAGCAGGCGGCGGGCATCGCCATCGGCATAGCCGATCAAACGCTTGGCGGCCGGTTCGGCGAGCGGCGGCGCGGCCAGCAGCGAACGCGCCCGCTCGAGCAGCGTCGCCATGTCGGCGTCGTCCAGGCTCTTCAGCACATGCACGGTGGCGCGCGACAGCAGCGCCGAGTTGACCTCGAACGACGGGTTCTCGGTGGTCGCGCCGATGAAGGTGAACAGGCCCGATTCGACGTGCGGCAGGAAGGCATCCTGCTGCGACTTGTTGAAGCGGTGCACTTCGTCGACGAAGACGACGGTGCGGCGCCCGCCGTTGGCTGAGGTCATGCGGGCCGCGTTCGCACGCTCGACCGCTTCGCGGATGTCCTTCACGCCGCCCAGCACCGCCAAGATCGCGATGAACTGCGCATCGAAGGCATCCGACATCAGCCGCGCCAGCGTGGTCTTGCCGACGCCCGGCGGGCCCCACAGGATCATCGAGTGCAGCCGGCCGGACTCGAAGGCGACGCGCAGCGGCTTGCCCGGGCCCAGCAGCTGCTGCTGGCCGATCACCTCGTTGAGCGTGCGCGGGCGAAGGCGTTCGGCAAGGGGCGCCTGGCGGTCGGCCTCGGCTTCGTCGAAGAAGGGCAGTTGCTGCTCGGCCATCCGGCGATCACTGTTCGATCAGGTCAGCGCCCTTGGGCACGGTGAAGGTGAAGGTCTCGGGTGGGATCGCCGCATTCGGCGCGAAGCCGCTGAACTGCAGCAGCGAACGCTGGCCGAAGCTGTCGGTGATCTCGATCGCCGCCAGTTCCTTCGCGCGAAAGCCGACCCGCACCGCCTGGAACGCGCTGTCCTTGGCCTTCGGCGTGGCCTGGACCCACGACAGGCCGTCCTTGTCGGGCAGCGGGGCCAGGTCGAAATCCTTCTCGAGCGAGCCGCCGGCCAGCAGCGCGGCCGGCGTCGCGCCCAGCGCCTGCGTCAGCTTGCGCGAGCTGGCCTGGTTCAGGTCGGCGTCGAAGATCCAGACCTTCTGGCCGTCGGCGACGATCAGCTGGTTGACCGGCTTCGCGTACGCGAAGCGGAAGCGGTTCGGCCGCGCGAATTCGAAACTGCCGCTCGACGTCTTCTTCTTCACGCCGTCGGGCGAGGTCACGGTCTGCGTGAACGCGGCCTTGCCGCTCTTCACGTCGCGCACGAACTCGCGCAGCGTGTCGGTCGAATCGGCCCGGGCCGCACCGGCCGCGGCCAGCAGCGTGGCCGCCAGCAGCGTGGCCGCCAGCAGCACGGGCGGACGCAGGAACTTGTGCAAGGATTTATTCATCTCGCTTGGGCACGATGATGTCTCGGTTGCCGTTGGTGGACATGGCAGTTACGAGCCCGGATTTCTCCATTTGTTCCAGCAACCGGGCCGCGCGGTTGTAGCCGATGCGCAGGTGCCGCTGCACCAGCGAGATCGACGCGCGCCGGTGCTGCAGCACGATGCCCACCGCCTGGTCGTACATCGGGTCGGCCTCGCCGGATGCGCCCTCGGAACCGCCGGCCGGCGCATCGCCGCCGTCGCTGTCGAGCGTGCCGCCTTCGAGGATGCCTTCGATGTAGTTCGGCTCGCCCTGCTTCTTCAGGTAGTCGACGACGCGGTGCACCTCTTCGTCGCTGACGTAGGCGCCGTGCACGCGGATCGGCAGCCCGGTGCCCGAGGGCATGTACAGCATGTCGCCCATGCCCAGCAGCGCCTCGGCGCCCATCTGGTCGAGGATGGTGCGGCTGTCGATCTTGCTGCTGACCTGGAACGACAGGCGCGTCGGGATGTTGGCCTTGATCAGGCCGGTGATGACGTCGACGCTCGGGCGCTGCGTCGCAAGGATCAGGTGGATGCCGGCGGCCCGCGCCTTCTGCGCGAGGCGCGCGATCAGCTCCTCGATCTTCTTGCCCACCACCATCATCAGGTCGGCCAGCTCGTCGATCACGACCACGACGAAGGGCAGGCGCTCCAGCGGTTCGGGCTGCTCGGGCGTCAGGCTGAACGGGTTGCCGAGGATCTCGCCGCGCTCGGTGGCGTCGGCAATCTTCTTGTTGTAGCCGCTCAGGTTGCGCACGCCCAGCTTGCTCATCAGCTTGTAGCGCCGCTCCATCTCGCCGACGCACCAGTTCAGCGCGTTGGCGGCGTGCTTCATGTCGGTGACGACCGGCGCCAGCAGGTGCGGGATGCCCTCGTAGACGCTCATCTCGAGCATCTTCGGGTCGATGAGGATCAGCCGCACGTCCCTTGCCTCGGCCTTGTACAGCAGGCTGAGGATCATCGCGTTGATGCCCACCGACTTGCCCGAGCCGGTGGTGCCGGCCACCAGGCAGTGCGGCATCTTCGCGAGGTCGGCCACCACCGGGCCGCCGACGATGTCCTTGCCCAGGCCCATCGTCAGCTGCGACGACGCATCGTTGTAGACCTGCGAGCCGAGGATCTCGGACAGCCGGATCGTCTGCCGCTTCGGGTTCGGCAGCTCCAGCGCCATGTAGTTCTTGCCGGGGATGGTCTCGACCACGCGGATGCTGACGAGGCTGAGCGAGCGCGCCAGGTCCTTCGCGAGGTTGACCACCTGCGAGCCCTTCACGCCGGTGGCCGGCTCGATCTCGTAGCGCGTGATCACCGGGCCCGGCGAGGCCGCGACCACGCGCACCTCGACGCCGAAATCCTTCAGCTTCTTCTCGATCAGCCGCGAGGTCATCTCCAGCGTCTCGGGCGTCACGGTCTCCATGCGGCCCGGTGCGGCGTCCAGCAGGTCGACCTGCGGCAGCTTGGTGTCGGACAGCTCGGTGAAGAGCGGCTTCTGGCGCTCCTTCACGACACGCTCGGACTTGGGCACCTCGATCACCGGCGCCTCGATGACGATGGGCGCGTGGTCTTCGGCCAGTTGGTGCTCGACCTCGACGACATGCTCGCGCTCGCGCAGCGCCTGCTCGCCCAGGCGGTGGTCTTCGGCGCGCTCGATGCGCTCGACGCGGCGTTCGCGCAGCGAGTCGGTCCAGGCACCGATGCGTTCGGCCAGCCTCACCCACGAGAAGCGGAAGGCCAGCGCGCTGCCGGCCACCAGCGCCGCGATCCACAGCACGCCCGAGCCGGCGAAGCCCAGCAGCTTCATGCTCAGCGGGCCCAGCAGGTAGCCGAGCACGCCGCCGGCGTGGCCGCCCGCGACACCGGCCTCCCACTGGTAGAGGCGCGTCCATTCGAGCGCGGTGCTGGCGCACATCAGCACCAGCACGCCGGCCCAGAAGGCCCAGGCCGGGCGCGCATCGCGCGGGCCGGCCGGCTCTTCGCCGTGGCGCAGCAGCCGAGCGAGCGCGGACAGCCAGGCACGCGCCGCGATCGCCACCAGCCACCAGACCGAATAGCCGACGACGACGAACGCGATGTCGGAGAACCAGGCGCCCAGCGTGCCGGCCTTGTTCAGCGCGACCGCGCTGGTGCCGGAGGTGGAGAACGCCGCGTCGGCGGCCTGGTGCGTGATGAGTGCCAGCACGGCCAGCAGCCACAGCACGCCGCCGACCAGCACGGCCAGTTGCGTGCGCAGGCCGGCCGGGTCGGCACTGGCGGCAGGGCCAGTGGAACCGGAGCGGGTGTAGGTGCCGGCGTGCGCAGGGCCGGCCGGTGCGGCGCTGCCGTTGTCGGCACGAAGCGATCCGAGCGGAAAGGTCATCGGCGGATTGTGGCCGATCGCGATGGCCTGGCCGCGATCAACCGCTGGTCAAGCGCTCCTTGATGATCACCGAGCCGTTTTCCTGCGTCTCGACGATGCCGCGGTCTTCCAGGTCCTTCATGACGCGGCTGACCATCTCGCGCGAGGCGCCGACGATCTTGGCCAGGTCCTGGCGTGACACCTTGTTGCGAATGATCTTGATGTCGCCGTCGTCCTCGGACATGTCGAGCAGCGAACGCGCGACGCGGCCGTACACGTCGAGCAGGGCCAGCGATTCGATCTGGCGGTCGGCGCTGCGCAGGCGCGACACCAGGCCGCGCATGATGGCGTAGGACAGGCTGGAGTTCTCGGGCAGGCAACGCGCGAACTCGGCGCGACCGAGGATCAGCATGTCGGTCTGCACCTCGGCGCGCACCGTGGCCGAGTGCGGCTCGTTGTCGATCAGGCTCATCTCGCCGACGTAGTCGCCGGGTTGCAGCACTGCGAGGATGACCTCGCGGCCGCGCGAATCCGACGTGAGCACGCGGGCGCGGCCGGTCAGCAGGATGAAGAGGGCATTCGACTTCTTGCCATGCTCCACGACTATCTCGCCGCGGCGGAAACGCCGCTTGACCACGCTGTCGGCGATCGCTGTCGCCTGCTCGTTGGTGAGCATGGAAAACAGCGGTACTCGCCGAATCAGGTCAAGATTGGACAACATGGCCATCGAACTTCCTCCTGTATGGGGTGGCTGCCGGCAAACGTGGAAAACTCACGGTTCCTACAATTTCGCTATTGTCACCATTACGCAGATTGACACCAGCCGGAGTCAACCCCATGTCAGACTCGGCTGCGTTTTTCGCTGCCTTTGCGCCACGCGCACCCACCCGTTCTCTCGAGCTTCTTCATGAACAGCACCCCCAAGCATGCCCAGGTTCTCATTCTTGGCTCCGGCCCGGCCGGCTACACCGCGGCGATCTACGCAGCCCGGGCCAACCTGAAGCCGATGCTGGTGACGGGCATCGCGCAAGGCGGCCAGCTGATGACGACGACCGAGGTCGACAACTGGCCGGCCGACGTGATGGGCGTGCAAGGACCGGACCTGATGCAGCGCTTCCTGCAGCATGCCGAGCGCTTCAACACCGAGATCGTGTTCGACCACATCAACCAGGTCGATTTCTCGAAGCGTCCGTTCACGCTGAAGGGCGACTCCGGCACCTACACCTGCGATGCGCTGATCATCTGCACCGGCGCGTCGGCCAAGTACATCGGCCTGCCGTCCGAAGAAGCCTTCATGGGCCGCGGCGTCAGCGGCTGCGCCACCTGCGACGGCTTCTTCTACCGCGACCAGGACGTCTGCGTGGTCGGTGGCGGCAACACCGCGGTCGAGGAGGCGCTGTACCTGTCGAACATCGCGCGCAAGGTGCACCTGATCCACCGCCGCGACAAGTTCCGCGCCGAAGCCATCCTGGTCGACAAGGTGGCGGAGAAGGTCAAGGCCGGCAAGATGGAGCTGCACCTGTGGCAGACGCTGGACGAGGTGCTGGGCGACAGCTCCGGCGTCACCGGCGTGCGCCTGCGCAGCACGCAGGGCGGCGGCACCACCGAGCTGACGCTGAAGGGTTGCTTCATCGCGATCGGCCACCAGCCCAACACCGACATCTTCAAGGGCCAGCTCGAGATGAAGGACGGCTACATCGTGACGCGCAGCGGCCTGGGAGGCTTCGCGACCATGACCACCGTGCCGGGCGTGTTCGCCGCCGGCGACGTGCAGGACCACGTCTACCGCCAGGCCATCACGAGCGCCGGCACGGGCTGCATGGCGGCGCTGGATGCCCAGCGCTTCCTGGAGCAGGGCGTCGCCTGAACTGGCGCCTGTCCAAAAAGCTGGCTATAATCGCGGTCTTTGCCGAAAGCGGCAGGCCATTGAATGGATGGCTTGCCAGAGAGCTTTCGAAGGGGCATCTACCCAAGCGAACGCACCCAAGCGACCGCCTGCTCTGGATGCCACTCCTGAAACGAGATTCAAGTGGAGAAGCGTCATGGCACGCGTCTGTCAAGTCACGGGTAAGGGCCCGATGGTGGGAAACAATGTTTCCCACGCCAACAACCGGACCAAGCGCCGTTTCCTGCCTAACCTGCAGTACCGTCGCTTCTGGCTGGAAACCGAAAACCGCTGGGTCCGCCTGCGCATCACGAACGCCGCGCTGCGTCTGATCGACAAGGTCGGCATCGAGCAAGTCGTTGCGGACCTGCGCGCCCGCGGCGAACTCTGATTTAGGAGCTGATCATGGCAAAAGGTGGACGCGAAAAGATCAAGCTGGAATCGTCAGCCGGCACCGGTCACTTCTACACGACCGACAAGAACAAGAAGACGACGCCCGAGAAGATCGAGATCATGAAGTTCGATCCGAAGGCTCGCAAGCACGTGATGTACAAGGAAACGAAGCTGAAGTAATTCGGCTCCCGGTTCACCAGAAACCCGCTCGGCGCAGGCCCGGCGGGTTTTTTTGTTGCCGAAACGTTGGGCCCTGGATTGGCATCCGGGCCACGGACCTCCGGGGATCGCCGCCCACAAAAAAGCCCGCTCGAAGCGGGCTCTTCATCAGGCAGGGGACGCACTGTCAGGCGTGCGCGGCCCGCAGTTTGACCGCAAATTCCTGCAGCGCGGCGATGCCGCTCTCCTCGGCTTTCTTGCACCAGGCCTGCAGGTCGATCACCAGCTGCTCGGCAGACACATTGGTGCGGGTCCACAGCTGGCGCAGCTCTTCGCGCATCGTCACGAGCTTCGACAGCGCCGGGCTGTCGGCACACACGCTCGCGACCTGGGCCTTCACGTGGTGCGGGATCTTGTCCTCGTCGCGGTGCAGCCAGCGGCGAGCCAGGCGCATGTTGGCCAGCTTCGCACTGCCCGCCACGCCCTCGGCCTTCAACCGCTTCACCTCGGCACGGCATGCATCGCGCAGGCCGCCGGCGTACTTGGCCATCACCTCGTAACGGTTGGCGATGATCGCCTCCAGCGTCTTCGAGTCGGCCACCGGGCGCACGTCGCCCAGCTTCAGCATCGGCGGCGTCTTGCGGACCTTGGCCAGGCCCAGCATCTCCAGGCCGCGGATGTAGGCCCAGCCGATGTCGAACTCGTACTTCTTGACCGACAGCTTGGCCGAGGTCGGGTAGGTGTGGTGGTTGTTGTGCAGCTCCTCGCCACCGATGATCACGCCCCACGGCGAGATGTTGGTGCTGGCGTCGGCCGCCTCGAAATTGCGATAGCCCCACCAGTGGCCCAGGCCGTTGATGATGCCGGCCGCGGTGACCGGGATCCACGCCATCTGCACCGCCCACACCGTGGCACCGATCGCGCCGAACAGCATCAGGTCGATGATCAGCATCACGCCGACGCCTTGCCAGCTGTAGCGGGTGTAGAGGTTGCGCTCGATCCAGTCGTCCGGCGTGTTGTGGCCGTACTTGGCGAGCGTCTCCTGGTTCTTGGCTTCCGCGCGGTACAGCTCGCTGCCGGTGAACAGGACGGTCTTGATGCCATGGGCGACCGGGCTGTGCGGGTCTTCCTGCGTTTCACACTTCGCGTGGTGCTTGCGGTGGATCGCGACCCACTCCTTGGTCACCATGCCGGTGGTCAGCCACAGCCACAGCCGGAAGAAATGCGAAGGCGCGGCATGCAGGTCGAGCGAGCGGTGCGCTTGCGAGCGGTGCAGGAAGATCGTGACAGATGCAATCGTGATGTGGGTCAGAACCAGCATGATGACAATGATTTGCCACCACGTCGTTTCGACCAGGCCGTTCGCCAGCCAGTTCACGAGACCATCCCAGACCGTCATCAATAGATTCATCAAAGCGCCTTTGCACCGTCACACAAGAAACGGGTCCCGCATTGTAGGGGACCCCCTCCAGGAACAACCCGCAGAAAGAACAGGGTTTGCACCCTGCAGTTCCTGAGTTGGCAGCGTTTTGACGGAATTCAAGCGCGAGCTTGTTTGCGCTCACTCACTCCGGAGATCTATTTGCGCTCCCAGACGGCGGCGAAAAATCCGTCGGTGGCATGCCGGTTCGGCCACAGGCGCACGAAACCATTGCTGACAAGCTCGCCCGGCGAGCCGGCGTGCGCCTTTTCGAGCGCGACCGCGGCGTCGAGCGGCGCGAACTCGCGCTGGTGCGCTTCGGTGAAGGCCTGGGCGATGCCCTCGTTCTCGGCCTCCAGCAGGCTGCAGGTGGCGTAGACCAGCCGGCCACCCGGCTTCAGCAGCCGCGCCGCGCTGTCGAGGATGGCGGTCTGCTTGGCCTTCAGCTCCTCCACCGACTCGGGCGACTGGCGCCATTTCAGGTCGGGATTGCGGCGCAGCGTGCCCAGCCCCGAACACGGCGCGTCGACCAGCACGCGGTCGATCTTGCCGGCCAGCCGCTTGATGCGCTCGTCGCGCTCGTGCGCGATCTGCACCGGGTAGACGTTCGACAGCCCGCTGCGCGCAAGCCGCGGCTTCAGCGCCGCCAGCCGGTGGCCGGAGGTGTCGAAGGCGTACAGCCGCCCGGTGTTGCGCATCGCCGCGCCCAGCGCCAGCGTCTTGCCGCCGGCCCCGGCGCAGAAATCGACCACCATCTCGCCGCGCTTCGCATCGGTGATCAGCGACAGCAGCTGGCTGCCCTCGTCCTGCACCTCCACGTCGCCGGCGGTGAACACCTCCAGCTTGTTCACGGCCGGCTTGCCCTGGATGCGCAGCCCCCAGGGCGAGTAAGGCGTCGGCTGGGCGTCGATGCCCTTGGCGGCCAGCGCCGCCTGCACGTCTTCGCGCTTGGCCTTGAAGGTGTTGACCCTCAGGTCCAACGCCGCGCTGTCGTTCAGGCTGTTCACCAGCGGCCAGAACTCGTCGCCCAGCGCGGCCTGCAGGCGCTCGGCCAGCCACTCGGGCAGGTTGTGGCGCAGCTTGTCGGGCAGCGCGGCCGTGTCGACCGCCTGCACCTTGGGCAGCCAGTGCTGCTCGAAGTCGTTCATCGCGGCGCGCAGGAAACCTTCGTTGCCCTGCCAGCCCAGCAGCGCCAGGCGCCGCTCCATCTCGCCCTTGCCCGACTGCGCGAGGTGCTGGAACAGCAGGCGCTTGCGCAGCACGGTGTAGGTGGTCTCGGCCAGCGTGTGGCGCTCGCGCGCACCGAGCGCGCGGTGCTCCTTGAAGAAGGCCGACACGACGCTGTCGGCGGGGGTGTCGAATCGCAGCACGCGGTGCAACAGTTCAGTGGCGAGTTCGAGCAAGGCGTTCGGATGCATCCCGCGATTATCCTTGCCGGGATGGACGAACCCGATCTGCCGCCGCTTCCGACCCTGCCTTTCGGCCGCTACCGGCACTACAAGGGCGGCGACTACGAGGTGATCGGCGTCGCGCGCCACAGCGAGACGCTGGCCCCGATGGTGGTCTACCGCCCGCTCTACAACGACACCGGCTGGTGGGTGCGGCCGTTCGAGATGTTCGTCGAGACGGTGCAGGTCGACGGCGTCGTGCGCCCGCGCTTCGAGCGCCTCGCCGAACCATGAAAACGCTGCTGGCGCAGGTCCGCGCGCGCCCGCACCTGCTGATCTCGGTGGCCGCCGGGGCGGTGGTCGCGGCGCTCGCGCCGGCCGGGGATCGCGGCATGACCCACCTGCTGCTGGGCTGGAACACCGCCGTGTGGCTCTACCTTTTGCAGGTGTTCTGGATCATGGCGCGCGCCGACCACCAGCACCTGCACCGCACCGCGGTCGCGCAGGCCGAGGGCCACGCCGTCGTGCTGGGCATCGCGATCGTGGCCGTCATCGCGAGCGTCGCGGCGATCGGCTTCGAGCTGAGCGGCGCCAAAGGCGCGTCGCCGCGCGATGCCTGGGCCCACGTCGCGTTCGCGCTGGCGACGGTGACCGGCTGCTGGCTGCTGCTGCCGACGCTGTTCGCACTCAGCTACGCAAGCACGTATTTCACCCACGAGGCCAACGGCGGCCTCGGCTTCCCGGGCGATGCGAAGGCGCCGCGCCGCTACGGCGACTTCCTGTACTTCTCGTTCACGATCGCGGTGGCATCCCAGACCTCCGACATCGTGGTCACGACGACCTCGATGCGGCGCGTCGTGATCGTGCAATCGCTGCTGTCCTTCGGGTTCAACACCGCGATCCTCGCGATGGCGGTCAACACCGCGGCCAGCCTGTTCTGAGCGCCGCCCCCCCGTCTACAGCAGCTGCGATTCGCCGCCGGTGTGCGTGACGACGTCGCCGTCGACCCGCAGCAGGTCCTGCACCAGCCAGCGCACGGCGCGCGGGTACATCAGGTGCTCGCGTTCGAGCACGCGCGCGGCGAGCGTGGCCTCGCTGTCGCCCGGCAGCACCGGCACGACGGCCTGCGCGATGATCGGCCCGTGGTCCAGCGCCGGGGTCACGAAATGCACGGTCGCACCGGCCGCCTTGCAGCCCGCCTCGATCGCGCGCCGGTGCGTGTGCAGGCCGGTGAAGGCCGGCAGCAGCGACGGATGCACGTTGACCATGCGCCCCGCGAAGCGCTGCACGAAGCCGTCGCCCAGGATGCGCATGAAGCCGGCCAGCACCAGCACGTCGGGGCGGAAGCCGTCGATCGCGGCGGCCAGCGCGGCGTCGAAGGCCTCGCGCTGCAGGAACAGCTTGTGATCGACCGCCACGGTCGCGATGCCGCGCTCGCGCGCGAAGGCCAGGCCGGCCGCATCGGGCCGGTTGCTGATCACCGCCGCCACGCGTGCCGGCCAGCCTTCGGCGGCGCAGGCCTGCACGATGGCCTCCATGTTGGTGCCGCGGCCGGAGATCAGGATCACGATGCGTTTCATCGGCCGGCAGTGTAGTGGCGGCGCGGCGACAGGGCCCGAGAGGCCCCACCTACAATGCACACCACCATGACGCAACGCGTGCTCACCGGCATCACCACGACCGGCACTCCCCACCTCGGCAACTACGTCGGCGCGATCCGCCCGGCCATCGCGGCCAGCCGCGAACCCGGCGTCGAAAGCTTCCTCTTCCTGGCGGATTACCACGCGCTGATCAAGTGCGACGAGCCCGACCGCATCGAGCGCTCGCGCCTGGAGATCGCCGCCACCTGGCTGGCCGCCGGACTCGACCCGCAGCGCGTCACGTTCTACCGCCAGAGCGACATCCCCGAGACGCCCGAGCTCACCTGGCTGCTGACCTGCGTGACGGCCAAGGGGCAGATGAACCGCGCCCACGCCTACAAGGCCGCGACCGACGCCAACGAAGCGCTGGGCGAAGACCTGGATGCCGGCATCACGATGGGGCTGTACAGCTACCCGATCCTGATGGCGGCTGACATCCTGCTGTTCAACGCGCACCGCGTGCCGGTCGGGCGCGACCAGGTCCAGCACCTGGAGATGACGCGCGACGTCGCGCAGCGCTTCAACCACCTGTTCGGCCAGGGCCGCGACCTGTTCGTGCTGCCGCAGGCCCAGGTCGACGAGGACGTCGCGATGCTGCCCGGGCTGGACGGCCGCAAGATGTCGAAGAGCTACGACAACACGATCCCGCTGTTCGAGGGCGGCGCCAAGGGCCTGAAGGAAGCGATCGCGCGCATCGTGACCGACTCGCGCCTGCCGGGCGAGCCCAAGGATCCGGACGGTGCACCGCTGGTGACCCTGTACGACGCGTTCGCGACCACGGAGCAGCGCAAGGCCTTCCGCGACGAGCTGCGCGCCGGCCTGGGCTGGGGCGATGCGAAGCAGCGGCTGGTCGAGCTGATCGAGGCGCACGTCGGCCCGATGCGCGCGCACTATGCCGATCTGATGGCGCACCCCGAACGCATCGAAGAGGCGCTGCTGGTCGGTGCCCGCAAGGCGCGGGCGGTGGCGACGCCCTTCCTGGCCGAGCTGCGCAAGGCGGTCGGCCTGCGTCCGATGACTGCACTGGCGACCCGGGCCGGCCACGCGGATTCACCGACCACCGGCAAGCCCGCCCTGCCCGTCTTCAAGCAGTACCGCGAAGCCGACGGCCTGTTCTATTTCAAGCTCAGCGCATCCGACAACAGCGTGCTGCTGCAAAGCCGCGGCATCGCCGAAGGCCGCGAGGCCGGCAGCTGGATCAAGCGGCTGAAGACCGAGGGCGCGGCCGCGCTGGCCGGCGCGCCGGTGGACCTGACGGCCGAGCGCGCCGTCGTCGAAGCCGCGCTGGCGGCCCTGGCGGCAGCGCAGGACTAGCGAGCCGCGCTATGCTCTGCCCCCCGCAGAGCATGTCCATGGCCGCCATCCACATCACCGACATCGAGTCCGCCATCAACTGGTGGCGAGATCGAAGCCCGTCGCCCGACGGCATCACCGCCTGCCCGCAGGTGCTGGCGCTGGCCGAGGTGTACGCGCTGCTGGTGTACTACCACGAGAGCGAGTGCGACGAGGCCTCGATGCCGGCCAAGGCCCGCGACGCCTGGCTGGACTGGTATGCCAGCACGCCCGATGCGCCGTGCATCGCGATCTGCTCGACCAGCCAGGGCGACGACGTCTGCAAGGGCTGCGGCCGCACCTTCGACGAGGTGCAGCTGTGGACCGAGATGACGCCGGCCGAGAAGCGCATCACCTGGCGGCGCATCACGATGGAAGGCACGGCCTGGCGCTTCAACCGCTACGCCGAACGCGCGCTGCATCCACCGCAACCCACGCAGCCGGCCGGCGGCGAGACCCCCGCGTGAGCGGCCACGGCCTGTGGGGCAGCGCCGGCCGCATCGGGCGCCTGGCCTGGCCGGTGTTCGTCGGCCAGCTCGCGGTGCTGGCCTTCAGCACGGCCGACACCGTGATGGTGGCGCGCCACACCGCGCTCGACCTGGCGGCACTGGCCATCGGCGGCGCCACCTACATCACGATCTTCGTCGGCCTGATGGGCATCGTGCTGGCGATCGGGCCGGTGGCCGGCCAGCTGTTCGGCGCGCGCGACCTGCCCGGCGCCGGCCGGCAGTTCCAGCAGGCGGTGTGGCTGTCGCTGCTGCTGGCCATCCCCGGCTGTGCGCTGCTGCTGATGCCGCAGCCCTTCCTGGCGCTGGCGCATGCCTCGCCCGAGGTGGCCGAGCGCGTGCGCGGCTACCTGGGCGCGCTCGCGTTCGCGCTGCCGCCGGCCCTGATGTTCACCGCGTTCCGCGGCTTCAACACCGCGATCTCGCGCCCCGCCACCGTGATGCTGCTGCAGCTGGGCGCGCTGATGGCGAAGCTGCCGCTGAATGCGGCGCTGATCTTCGGCTTCACGCTCGGTCCGGTGGAGGTGCCGGCGCTGGGCGCGGCCGGCTGCGGCGTCGCGACGGCGATCGTGATGTGGCTGCAGCTCGCGGCCGGCTGGCAGGTGCTCAGGCGCGACCGCTTCTACGCCGACTTCGGCCTGCGCGGCCATCCGTTCCCGCCGCCCGACCGCGCGAGCCTGGCCGCGCTGCTGCGCCTGGGCATCCCGATGGGCGGCTCGATCCTGATCGAGGTGACCGGCTTCACCTTCATGGCCTTCTTCATCTCGCGCATCGGCAGCACCGCGGTGGCCGGCCACCAGCTGGCGGCCAACCTGATCTCGCTGATGTTCATGCTGCCGCTGGCACTGGCCAATGCCGCCGGCACGCTGGTGGCGCAGCGCATCGGCGCGCACGACGCGGCGGACGCGCGCCGCATCGGCTGGCACAGCCTGCTGATCGGCATGGCGATCGCGGCGGTGCTGGGCTCGGCGGTGTACCTGGCGCGCGAGGCAGTGCTGGGGGCGTACACGCGCGATGCGGCCATCATCGCCGCGGCGATGCCGCTGCTGGCCTGGGTGGCGGTGTTCCACGTCGCCGATGCGGCGCAGACGATCGCGTCCTTCGTGCTGCGGGCCTACCGGCTTGCGACCGTGCCGATGCTGATCTACGCGTTCGCGATCTGGGGCATCGGGCTCGGCGGCGGCTACGTCGTCGCGTTCAACACGCTGGGCACGACGCCGGTGGCACTGCAGGGCGCGGTCGGCTTCTGGTCGGCGTGTACCGCAGGGCTGGTGTCGGCCGCGGTCGGGCTGAGTGCCTTCCTGATCTGGCTGTGGCGCCAGAAATCGGTGTGAGGCAGGCCGCCTGATCAGGCCATCGGCAGGCTGAGCTCGAAGCAGCTGCCGCCGCCCTCGCGCGCTTCGCAGCGCACGCTGCCACCGTGCCGCTCGGCGATCTGCTTGACCAGGCTCAGCCCGAGGCCCACGCCACCGGCCTGCTCGGCATGGCCGGGCAGGCGGTAGAAGGATTCGAAGATGCGCTCGCGCGAGCCCTCGGGCACGCCGGGGCCGCGGTCGCACACCTTCACGACGGCGCGGCCGGATGCGCCATGCACCTCGATCGTGATGTCGTCACCGCCGTAGCGGCGGGCGTTTTCCAGCAGGTTGCGCAAGGCGCGGCGGATCAGCCGTTCATCGCCCGCCACGGTGACGGTGGCGCCGTCGGCGACGGCCCCGAAGCGCGAGCCTTCGACGGCGGCCAGCGCCAGCAGCTCGACCGGCTCGCGCTTGTCGAGCTGCTTCTGGGCATCGAGCCGGCTGGCGAGCAGCACCTCTTCGACCAGTGCGTCCAGCTCGCCGACGTTGGTGTCGATCTCGCGCCGCAGCCGTTGCCGTTGATCGGGCGTCGCGTCTTCCAGCATCGACACCGCCATGCGCAGCCGGGCCAGCGGCGAGCGCAGCTCGTGGCTCGCGTTGGCCAGCAGCGACTGGTGCGAGCGCACCAGCGCCTCGATGCGCTCGGCGGCGAGGTTGAAGCTGGTGGCCACCGCGGCCACCTCGTCGCGGCCGGAGACTTCGACGCGGTGGTGCAGCTCGCCGGCCCCGAACTGCTCGACGCCGCGCTTGAGCGCCTGCAGCCGGCGCGTCAGCCGCCGCACCACCGGCCAGGCGCCGGCGGCCACCGCGACGAACAGCAGCACCAGCACGACGATGGTGCCGACGCCGCGCTGCCAGCTCGGCGGCACGAACGGGAGGTTGGGCGGCAGCGGCGCGAAATCGGGCCGCCCGTCGGGCGGCGGGCGGCGCAAGCCGGGCCGCAGCACCCACAGCGTGCGGCCGTCCTCGAGGTGGATCTGGAAGCTGCGCGTCTGGCCTTCGCCCTGGCGCAGCACGAAGGAGTCGGAGGCCGAGATGCGGTCGCCGTGCGGATCGTCGAGCGCGAGCGGCAGGCGCAAGCGCTGCGACCATTCGCGCAAGGCCTGGGCCTGGTCCTCGGGCGGCGACTCGGCGCCCGGCAGCGAGCGCTGGATCAGGTCGCCCCAGGCGGCCATGCGTTCGGACAGCACGTTGTCGGCACGCACGCGCTCGTCCTCGATGTGACGCTGGAACAGCCAGGCCGAGCCGGAGGCGAACAGCAGCAGCACCGTGACCACGGTGAGGTAGATCCGCAGCGTCAGCGTGCGCATGGTCTCAGCCCTCCCGGCTCATCAGTCGGCGCCCTCCGCGTCCTGCTTCTTCGCGAACACGTAGCCGGCGCCGCGCACCGTCAGCACGCGGCGCGGGTTCTTCGGATCGTCCTCGATCACGGCGCGGATGCGCGAGATGTGCACGTCGATGGACCGGTCGAAGGCCTCCAGCGGGTGGCCTTTCAGCAAGTCCATGATCTGGTCGCGCGACAGCACGCGGCCCGAGCTTTGCGCGAGCACGACCAGCAGGTCGAACTGGTGGCTGGTGAGGTCGCAGGTGGCGCCACCCAGGCGGGCGACGCGTTCGCCGAGGTCGATCTCGAGCCGGCCGAAGCGCAGCACCTCGTCGGCCACCGCGGGCGGCGTGGCGCGCCGCAGCAGCGCCTTGACGCGCGCCAGCAGCTCGCGCGGTTCGAAGGGCTTGGGCAGGTAGTCGTCGGCGCCGAGCTCGAGGCCGACGATGCGGTCCATCGGTTCGCCGCGCGCGGTCAGCATCAGCAGCGGCAGCTGGCGGGTGCGCGGGTTGGCGCGCAGTTCGCGGCACAGGTCGAGGCCGTCGCCGTCGGGCAGCATCAGGTCGAGCACCAGCGCGTCGTAGGGGCTGCCGGCGAGGCGTTCGCGGCCGGCGGCCAGCGAGCCGGCGGTTTCGACCTCGAAGCCGGAGCCTCGCAGGTAGTCGCCCACCATGGCCGACAGGCGGGCATCGTCATCGATCAACAACACGCGGGACGTCATGGATGGCGCAGCCTCTGCAAAAGCCGAAGGGCCCGCGGCCTGGGGCCGCGAGCCGGAGAGATGGAAAGGTCTGAATGAGATCACAAGTTTCGCACCGGGATGGAACGGCCGTCACTTGCGCGGCGGATGCTCCTTCTGCATGCGCTGCATGCGGTCGCGGCGTTCGTCTTCGCGCAGCTTCATGCGCTGGGCCAGCTTGGCACGCTGCTCGGGCGTCAGCACCTTGGCGACGTCGATCAGGCCTTGCGTGACGCGGCGGCTGGCCTGGTCGTGCTGGGCTTCGGTCTGCTGGCGCAGCGATTCGACGGCGGCTGCATCGATGGTGGGGGCGGAGAGCAGCTGCAGGCCTTTTTCGTGCAGGCCGCGAGCGGCCTCGTGCTGGGTCTTCAGGTCGGCTGCGGCGGCCTGCACGATCTGCTTGATCTGCGTGCGCTGGGCCTCGCTGGTGCCCAGGCCGTCCAGCATGCGGTCGACCATGCGGTTCATCTGCTCGGGCCGGCCCATGAACATGCCGGGGCCGCCCATCGCGGCGTGGTGCATGCGGGCGCCGCCGCCATAGCCGGGGTGCGCAGGTTCGTTCTGGGCCCAGGCCGACAAGGCCAGCGTGCCGGCCACGGCCAGCAGCATGCCGCCCAGCAGGCGCTTGATGCCGCGCGGCTTTTCACGGCTCAGCGCGTCGAGTGTGGTCACGTTGCTCATCGTCGTTCTCCAACAAGGTCCGGGGGTTCGGGCCGATGGAATGAATGATCGCGAGCAGGGGTGAAGCGGGATTGGCTGGGGGGTAAAGATCTGTGAATGGTCTGCGTCAAGAGAACTGTTGTTTCATACAGTATGATGGCGAAGCAGTTGCCACTTTGATCCCGCCAGCGGCCCGGTGCCGCTGGCTTTTTTTTGCCCGCTCAAGTTGCCCGCTCAAGAGGCGAGCGCCTTGCCGACCAGCACCGGATCGGCACGCCAGGCTTCGGGGAACAGGCGCTTCAGGTCGTCGAGCTTGGGCAGGTCGTTGAAGACGATGTACGGATGGCGCGGGTTGCGGGCCAGGAAATCCTGGTGGTAGGCCTCGGCCGGGAAGAAGCGGCGACCGGGCTCGACGCGCGTGACCAGGGCCGACTTGAAGGTACGCGCCTGGTCGAGCTGGGCGATGTAGGCCTTCGCGACGCGCGCCTGGTCGTCGTTGAGCGGGAAGACGGCCGAGCGGTACTGCGTGCCGGTGTCCGGGCCCTGGCGGTTCAGCTGCGTCGGATCGTGCGCGACCGAGAAATAGATCTGCAGGATGCGGGCATAGCTGACCACCTTGGGGTCGTAGCTGACCTGCACCGCCTCGGCATGGCCGGTGGAACCGGTGCCGACGGCTTCGTAGACGGCCGTGTCGGCCTCGCCGCCGGCATAGCCGGAGACGGCGCCGGTGACGCCCTTGACGTGCTGGAAGACGGCCTGCACGCCCCAGAAGCAGCCGCCGGCGAGGACGGCGGTTTCGGTCGTCGCGGTGGAAGCGGGCTGGGCAGTGGACAGGGGCGGGACGATGCGAGCGGCGTTGTCGCCGCCGGCGAAGGCGGACAGCGCGACGACGGCGCCGGCACTGGCCAGCAAGGTGGCGGCGGCCAGCATGCGGCGGCGGGATGGGATGGAAACGGGCTTCACGGCAGCACTCCTGTGAACTTTCGGGTCGGCAGCGCGTAGGTCGGGTTGCCGCGATCGGACCTTACACGCGGAGGCCATACACCGCTTCGGCATGCTAATCTGGTCAGACAGACCAGATTCTCAAAATCGACACCATGAACAAGATCTCGAACTCGAAGGGACGGTCCTCAGCACTGCCGGGACATTGGGTGTTGCAGGACGCCAAGGCGCGGTTCAGCGAACTGGTGCGCCGTGTGCACAGCGAAGGCCCGCAGCACGTCACGATTCACGGACGCGACGAAGTGGTCGTCATTGCCGCCGAAGACTTCCGACGCCTGCAGGGCGCTCGCACAGGGCGCGCCCTGATCGATGCGCTGCAGTCGTCTCCCTCTCCCGAGACCGACCTCGAATCGACCCGTCGTGCACCCATGCCGGTCAGGGATGTGAAGCTGTGAGCGGGTGGTTGCTCGACACGAACATCCTGTCGGAGCTGCGACGCCCAAAACCAAACCGCAAGGTGATCGCATTCATCGAAAAGCAACCGCTGGAAAGCCTGTTCGTCAGCGCCGTGTCGCTCGCAGAGATTCGTTTCGGCATTGAACTGGTCGCTGATGCGCACCGGCGCGCGGACCTGCACGACTGGTTGACCCACAAGTTGCGGCCCATGTTCGAAAACCGAGTCCTTCCGATCAGCGAAGACATCATGCTCAAGTGGCGGCTGCTCGTGGAGGAAGGGCGCAAAGTCGGGCACACCTTTTCGCAACCCGACTTGATCATCGCTGCATCAGCACTCCATCACGCGCTGACGGTGGTGACTCGCGACATCGACGACTACGAAAAGGCGCATGTAGCGCTGCGCAATCCTTGGCTGGACTGACCCGCGCTTCCGCTCTCGTCAACGCTGCGCGCCGCGCTGCCCATCAGCGCGAGCGATCGTAAAAATGAAAAACCTCCGACCACGACAGCCGGAGGCTTCTTCGGGAGGGCGTCATCCACACCCTCCAAAGGCCAAGGTTCAGGCTACTTCCATTCCCAGAGCTGTCCCTTGGTGTTGCCTTGCGCATCGACCTCGAACTCGAAGACCCCCACGATGCCGTTCAGCCGCGCCCACGCCGGTGCTGCACTCTGGTAGTAGCACGCGCCGCGGTAGCTGATCGCGCCGTCCTTCTTCAGCGTGCCGATGCCCTGGCCGGTCCAGGTGGCCGCTTCGCCGCCCTTGCCCATCAACACGCCCTGGCCTTCGCCGTACAGCGTGCCATCGGGCCGCATCGTGGCCACGTAGGTCCCCGTGTCGCTCGCCCCCACGCCGTAGATCGATCCGGCGGCGTGGAACGAGGTCTCCATCCTCGGCGCTCCGTTGGCGGCCGGGAGCACCCGTTGCGAGGTGACCTTGCCGGTATCTTCGCCTATGCGTTCGCCCAGCATTTGATACTCCTTTCCAACCGCGCAGGTTGTTTGCTGACCTCGATCGCGCGAGCACCGTGTCTCGATCCGAGCCGCGGCGCATTCGCGCCACTGCATGGCCCGGCAGCGCCGGCGCCATGTCGGACAAACATAGTTCCGGCGGGGGCAAACTGCAATCGCCGGCTGCCTCTGCTCGAACCGCAACAGGCTCGATCCGGCATACGTTACAGTATTCGTTAACACATTCATTCAAGGAGATTGCCATGGGTTTGCGCGCCAGCGATGTGGTGCCCATCAGCGAAGCCCGGGCGCGGCTCACCGAGTTGGCCGAGGACGTCGTGGGGAACGGCACCGAGAAGCTGCTCACCAAGAACGGCGCCAGCTATGTGGCCCTGGTCGATGCCCGCAAGCTGGACTACTACCACGCACTTGAGGTCGAGCATGCGGGCTTGGTGCTTGCCCAGGGTGCCATCGAGGGCCTGGAGGACCTGGCTGCCGGCCGCGTGCTGGACGAAGCCGATCTCGACCGGGCTCTCTCGGCCACGCCTGCGAAACGTCGGAAGAAGGCCTGAGTCGTGTCGCTGCCGGTCAATGCGCGCATCGAGGCCGCGCAGTCTTTCGTTCGCAATGTTCGGTCCGCTCAAGAGTTCCTGCACCAACAGGACAGCACCAGCGCCGAGGCACGTTACGCTGCGTTGCTCGCGCGGTTGAAAGAGGCCCGAGAGCACCTGCGCTCGAATCCCGCCGCCGGCCGCCCGGCCCGCTTTCTCCAGGCCCACTCGTCGCAGGGGCAGGCCGCGGCTGCCCGCGCCGCGGCCCTTGCCGCCGCGCACGGGGTGCCGCAGCTGCGCGAGCTGGTGGTCAAGCCGTACGTCCTGCTCTACGCGCACAGCGCCGACCGTGTCGTGCTCCTGGCGTTGAAGCATGAGCGCCAGTTGGCCTTCGCGCTCGGCCAGGATGGATGATCCGCCCCCTCCCGCCCCGCGCCCATCAGGCAAAATCCCGCCGATGCAAGAGGCCCCGCTCACCCCCGACGCCGCCGACGTCGTCCAGTTCGAAGACCTCTTCCGCGACCCCGCCTACCCGCAAGAACACGCGCTGTCCTTCGTGCTCGGCCAGAAGCAGCCGGCCATCGACGCGCTGCGCGGCCTGTTCAGCGGCAGCCCGGCGCTCGTCAAGCTGCGCCTGTGGTGCTTTCTCGAACTGTCGGCGCAACCGCAGGGCCGGCTCTCGCGCGACGACGTGAACCAGCTGTTCCACGCCGTGCTGCCCGACCCGCTCGATGCCGCGCTGAAGCGCCTGCGCGACCTCGACCTGCTGGTGTGGGACGCCACGGCACAGGACTATCACCTCTCGCCGCTGGCCCACCAGACCCAGGCCCTGCTGGCACCGCTGGCCGCCGCGCCGCGCGACGACGAACTCTCCGGCCTGCTGGCCCAGGTGGCGGGCTCGCAGCAGCTGGGCGTGGTCGACGCCAGCCAGCTGCAGCACCTGCACGCGCAGCTGGCACGCCTGCACGACGACTTCGCCGAGGCCATCGCCAGCGGCTCCGAAGCCCGCCTGCGGCTGGCCCAGCCGCGCTTCGACCGCGCGCTGAGCCTGGTCGACAAGGCCGGCCAGGCGCTGTCGGCCATCATCCAGGACCACAACGACAGCCCGCGCCTCGAACGCGCCGCCCGCGCGCTGGGCCAGGACCAGGCGCGCCTGCTGTCGATGGCCAGCCAGTTCACGCGCGCGCTGCAGCAGGCTGACCGCCAGCGCGTCACGCTCGGCAGCAGCGGCCTCACGTCGTCCGACGTGCGCAGCTGGCTGCAGCACCACCACGACCTGCCGGGGCTGATCGGCGAGGCGCTGTCCATCGGCGTGCGGCCGATCTTCGTCACGCAGCACGACCTGCTCGACGTGGCCGAAGGCGAGTTCGACCGCGACCGGCCCGATCCGCAACGCAGCAGCAGCCTGCCGCCGCCGGCGATGGCCGACGCCGGCACGCTCGACATCCTGAGCCTGCCGCCGGAGCTGGGGCAACTGATCGGGCTGCTCGGCCGCTGGGCCACCCCCGAGGCCCCTGCCGACCACCCGTTGAGCGAAACCATCCTCGGCGGCCGCTTCGCCCACGCCGCCTACCGCCTGCAACTGATGCCCTTGCTCGGTGACGCGCAGGCCCAGGCCCTCCAGAGCCCCACCGGCGAACTGGCCCGCGCCCCCTGGCGCATGGCGCTCACGCCGGCGCTGCTGGCTGCGCAGGATGCCGAGGTGTCGCTGATCAGCGATGGCAGCCTGACCCGCCTTGAACCCACCGGATCCGCAACCGAATGAAGACCCCTCTCGACGACGCGGCCCTGCTGGCGGCCGAGCTGCTGGCGCGCCGCTGGCTGCCGCGGCAGCACCCGACGGTCAAGCGCGCGCTGATCGACGCCGACCTGTGGCTGGCCGTGCAAGACCGCCTGGCCCAGGTCGGCCTGCGCCTGGTCGACAACCTCTACGCCGACCACGTCACCGTGGCATTGCTGCGCCCGGCCGAGAGCGCGGTGTTCGGCGAGGCCGGGCTGGACAGCCACAACAACATCGACCTGCCGCGCGACGCGGTCTCGCTGCTGATCGTGCTGTGGTCGCTGATCGTGCTGCCCAAGCGCGAGCGCCAGGCCGCGCGCGCCAGCAGCCCCGAATCCGACGGGCAGAACGAGATGTTCAACACCGCGCGCCCGCTGCCCAGCGCCGCCAGCGTCAGCCCGGTGGTGTCGTACAAGTCGCTGCTGGCCGACTTCGGCGTGCAGCTGGGCAAGAAGACCCGGCTCGACGGCAACCTGAAGCGGCTGGCCAACCACGGCTTCATCGTGCACCGCGGCGACGAGATTGCCGAAGGACCGTTGCTCGACCTGCTGCTCGACTACGACGTGCTCGCCCCCCGCATCCTCGAAGGCACGTTGCATGACGTGCTCGGACGCACCCGCGATGCAGCCGCCCCCGGCTCCGAAGACACCTGACCGATGTTTCACCTGCAAAGCCTCGAACTGCTGCACTGGGACTACTGCCAGCGCCTGACCCTGCCGCTGGACGGCGCCATCGTCACCGTCGCCGGCCCCAACGGCTCGGGCAAGACCACGCTGCTCGATGCGATGCGCACGCTGCTGGGCCTGGACTGCTCGGGCGGCCGCAACTACAAGACCTATGCCCGCCACGCCAACGCCGACAGCGCCTGGCTGCGCGCCACCGTCGACAACCGGCCGCGCACGCGGCAGGCCTCGAACCGGCCCTTCGCGCGCTGCCTGCTGTATGCCGACACCGTCACGCTGGCATGCCGCATCGAGCGCAACGGCGGCGACTGGCAGCGCCGCTACATCATGGTCGACGGCGACGTCGCCATCGAGTCGCTGATCGAGCGCGCCGACAAGGAGTGGCTCGGCATCGAGCACTGGCGCCGCCGCCTCGAAGGTGCGGGCCTGAGCCGCGCCATCGCCCGCGTGCTGGCGCTGGAGCAGGGCCAGACGTCCAAGGAGCTGCTGCGCCTGGTCTTCGACGTCTTCGGCGACCAGGACGTGCTCGATCGCTATGAAGACGCACGCAACCACCAGCACCAGCTGGCCCAGGAGGTCGAGGCCGCCGAGCGCGAACTGGCGCATGGCCGCGCGCAGCGTGCCGAGCTGGAAGCCCGCGTCAACCTCTACCAGCAATACCAGCTGAAGCTGCGCGAGCGCGAGCAGCTGAACACCGAGGTGATCCCGGTGCTGGCGTGGGCCGAGGAGCGCGAGCAGCTCGCCGGCAAGCTGCGCGAGCTGCACCGGCACCGGCTGCAGATGGCGCAGGACGGCCGCCAGCGCGCCGAGCTGAAGGCGCAGCTGCTGGCGCTGCTCGAAGCGCAGGCCGCGGACGCCGAGCGGGTGAATCGGCTCGAGCACGACCGCGACACCGCCAAGCTGGCCTTCGAGTCGGCCCGCGAGGCCGAGCGGCCGCTGGAAGCCATCGTCAAGCATGCCAAGGAGCTGGAAGGACTCGCCGCCATCGAGGGCGACGCCGCGCAGCTGGGCGAACGGGTGCAGCAACTCGAGACCCGCAAGCAGGCCCTCGCCACCGACTGGCAGCGCCTGGGCGACCAGCGCGAAGAAGCCGCGCGCGCGATGGCCGAACTGCAAGGCCAGCGCCAATCGCCGCGGCCGACGGACGTGGCGCGTTTCCAGAGAACGCTGAACGACGCCGGCATCGCGCATCACGTGCTCGCCGACGTCATCGAGATCACCGACGGGCACTGGCGCGACGCCGCCGAGGGCGTGCTGCGCGGTGCGCGCTGGGTGGTCGTGCTGCAGCGCGCGGCCGATGAAGCGCAGGCGCTCGCGCTGGCGGAGCGCGAGCGCTATCGGCACTACGTGGTCGCCGAGGCCGAGGCCGCACCGGACAAGCCGGCCGCCGGCAGCCTGCTCGGCGTGCTGAAGTTCAGCGCCGCGGCGCCCGGCTGGCTGTTGCGGCAGCTGGCGCACATCCAGCGTGTCGACAGCACGGCGCAGGGCGTCAAGCAAGGCGGCGAGTGGATCACGCCGCAGGCCTACCACCGCGACAGCCGCGGCGGCCGAAGCGTCTGGGTCGATCCGGGCGAGCACCAGTTCGGCGCTGCAGCGCTGGCCTCGCGCCGGCAGTCGATCGACCGGCGGCTGTCGCAGCTCGACGAGCAGCTCACGCGCATCGCGCAGGAGCAGCAGGCGGTGCAGCGACAGCTCAAGGATGCGCAGCACGCTGCCGAGGGCCACCAGGCCGTGCAGGAGCTGGCGCGGCGCAGCGAGGAATTCGCGCAGGCTCGCAACGCCCTGCCGGAGCTGACGCGCGTGCGGGCCGCGGCAAGCCAGCGCTGGCAAGACCTGGACCGCCAGCACACCGAGGCGGTCGGGGCGCAGCGCACCACCCTGCACCACTACGAGCAGGCGCAGAAGCGGCTGCAGGACAGCGAGTGGCGCAGCGCGCAGCAGCAGCGCGACTGGAGCGAGCGCCACGACGGCCTGCGCAGCCGCACCGCGGCATCGCGGCAGGACAGGGCGAGGTTCCCGGCACGCTGGATCGCCGCCGCACAGATCGCCGCGCTGCGCAAGCGCTACGGCAACGCCACGCAGGCGCGGCTGCGCAACGAATCGATCGAGGCCGAACTGGCGCAGGGCCATTGGGAGACCGATGCCAGCGTCGAGGAAAAGCTGACGCTGATGAGCGCCGCCGTCGCCCTGCAGGATGAGCAGCTCGGCCAGCGCAAGGCCAGCAACGAGGCCGCGCGCGTGGCCGTCGACAACGCCCGCGCGCGCTACATCGACGTGCTGCGCGCCACCGTGCGCCGCTACCGCAAGAACATCACCGAGCTGGGCGAACTGGCCGGGGTGGACGTGAGCGCCGAACTGCCGCACCTGGACAACGACGACGCGGTGCTGCGCCAGGCCGAGCTGAAGGTGCACTTCAACTTCGACGGCAAGGGCAGCATCGGGCTGAACGACGGCGAGGCCTCGGGCGGGCAGCAGGTGATCAAGTCGCTGATCCTGCTGGTCGGCCTGATGAAGGACGACGAGACGCCGGGTGGCTTCGTCTTCATCGACGAGCCGTTTGCCCACCTCGACGTGCGCAACATCCAGCTGGTCGGGCACTTCCTCAAGTCGACCCGGGCGCAGTACGTGCTGACCACGCCGATCACGCACAACGTCGAGGTCTTCGAGCCGGCGGACATCACGCTGGTGACGTCGAAGAAGGCCAAGGGCGCGCGCTGGGCGCCGCCGATCGGCGTGCTGCAGCGGCGCGCGCCGGCCGACGCCATGCCATGAGCGCCGGGGCCGAACCGGTCACCACCTACCTCGGCGCGAAGCTGCGCGAGCGCCGGGTGCCGGGATCGGTTGCGCCATCCGGCCTGCCCTTGATGACGCTGCCGCAGCGCGAGATGCTGACGCGTTGGGCACGCTCCGACAGCCTGGCGCGCCAATGGCTGCCGTTGTTGAAGTCGGAGGAATCGCGGGCCACGATCGAGGAGGTCGAGGACCTGGCTTCGCTGCTGTTGAAGCAGGGCTGGATCGCCATCACCGACCGGCTGGGCAAGCACAGCTGGCTGCGGCAATCGATCACCTGGCTGCACCTGGCCGAATTGAAGCGCCTGCTGGGGCTGGGTACGCTCGCGTCGCGTCGCGATGAGCGCGCCGAGATGCTGCAGACCCTGGCCGGCTGGGTGCTGCCCCATGACGCGCTGCACGCCGCCGCGGCGGGGCTGGCCGAGGCGGGCGCGGCATTGAACCTCGCCACGCTCGCCAAACGGATCGAGCTGCTGCAGGCGCTGGCGCGCTGGCAGGACGGGCAGCACACCGGCACGCGGCGCGACTTCGAGCTGCAGGCGCGTGGCAAGACCAAGTCGCTGGCGCTCGCCGAGTGGCAATGGCTCGACGCGCACGTCGACTTGCCGGCGCTGGGCATCGAGCGTTTCGCGCAGCAGGTGTGGCTGGCCGGTGCGATCAGCCTGAGCTGGGCATCGGAGCGCCGTTGCGATCTGCAGGCGCTGCATTGCGTCGGGCTGGCCGCGCGCGATCTGTTGAAGCTGACGCAAGCCAGCCCGCCTGCGCACTACTGGCTGATCGAGAACCGCGCGAGTTTCGAGCGCCAGGCGGCGCAGCGCGAGGGCGACGCCTGCCTGGTGTGGTTGCCCGGGCGTCCGCCGGGCGAGTGGCTGTCGGCGATGGAAGCGCTGCTGAAACTGGCGCCGGCCCCCGCGCGCATCAGTGCCGATCCGGACCCGGCGGGCGTCGAGATCGCATTGACGGCGGGCAGCCTGTGGGAGCAGCGCGGCCTGCCCTGGGAACCCTGGCTGATGGGGGTCGAGCAGCTCGAGGCGACCCGCCAGACCTTGCCGCTGGACGAGCACCACGACCCGGCCACGCTGGCACGGCTGCGAGCGCGGCCTGGGCTGCCCGACACGCTTCGACTGCTGTGCGAGCACATGGGGCGGGAGAAAGTCAAGGCGGAGCAGGAAGGCTGGCTTTGAACGCCTGCGATGGCGCAGACAATTTCAACGCAACTTAACATTGGGAAGTCCAAGCCATGAGTTTCAGGATCGAGTTCGAGGCGAGTCTGGCAGCGGCTTTCAAGCGCGGGTTCATTCGCGGCCTTGCTTCACCCGTCACGCTGTTCATGCACAACGAAGCGCCACCGCTGCCTCGCGTTCAACTCGTCGAGCCACCAGCAGCTGGGAGAGATATCGCACGAGCTCTGGCATCCGACTGGGTAGGCATCGGGCATTCGATGCGACGTGCGGTTCAGCTGCATGAGCAAGATCAGCAAGCCTCGTCAGACACACCTCGCGCAGGCCGCGGGTAAGGTTCTGGGGCCGGGTCTCGTCCAGTCCGAACAGAAGCTCGTCATTCAGCAGAGCGAGTACGCCGGGCACATCCCGCACCCGGACATCCTCAAGCAGTTCGACCAACTGATTCCAGGCACCGGTGCCAAGCTCATCCGCTGGGCAGAGCAAGAACAGGATCATCGTCGTTCAATGGAACGGAACGCGATGCAGGCAAACATCGCTGCGCAGCAGGCGCAGAGCGCGACGAACGCATACACCGCTCGGGCGATCTTCCGCAGCGACATGGTCGGCCAGGTTTGCGGATTCCTGGTCTGCCTCGTCTGCGTCGCAGGCGCCATCTGGATGGGCACGATAGGGCAACCGTGGGTGGCAGCAGCGCTCGCTGCGATCCCTACCGCGGCCGTCGTTCAAGCTCTCCGCGGCAGCATCTTCGAGCGCAAGCAGCAACCTGGAGATCTGAAGTCGTCCACGTAGCGTCTCCCGTCACTGCGCCAGCGTCTTGATCAGCCGATACATGAACTCGCGTCCGTCGTACAGCTGCTGCACGCCGATGTGCTCGTTCAAGCCGTGCACGCCGGTGTCGAGCGGGTCGGCGAACAGGCCGGACACGCCATACATCGGGATGCCCACTTCCCGGAAGTGACGGCTGTCGGTGGTGGACACGCCCATCGTCGGGATCACCGGAACACCGGGCCACAGCTCGGCGCTCACCGCTTCGATGGGGCCGATCACGTCGGGGCGCAGCGGCGAGGCCGGCGCCGTCTCGCCCTCGCGCATCAGCGTCACCTTGAGTTTCGGGCCGGCGATCTCGGCGAGCTTGCGGCTGACCCCGGCGTAGTCCTCGTCCGGCAGCAGCCGGCAGTTGACGCTGGCCTTGGCGCTCTGCGCCAGCGCGTTGGGCGCATGGCCGGCGTTGAGCATCGTGGCCACGCAGGTCGTGCGCATCAGCCCGACGATGCTCGACACCTTCGACAGGCGGTCGATGGCCGCCGGGTCGGGGCTGGCCTGGGCCATTTGCCGCATGTCGTCGGCGACCTGGCCGGACTGCAGCGGGGCGCTGCGCGCGAAGTAGACGCGCGCCGCGTCGTTGAGCCTCACCGGGAACTGGTACTGGCGCAGCCGTGTCAAGGCCTCCGCCAGGTCGTAGATGGTGTTGTCGACCGTCGGCCGCGCACTGTGTCCGCCGGGGCCCGTCGCCTCGAACTCGGCCTGCACATAGGTCTTCTCCGCGATCTGGACGATGTGCGAGAGCGGCTTGCCGTTTTTCAGCTCGCCGCGTCCGCCCTCGTTGATGCCGAACTCGGCCTCGACGAGCGCCCGCCGGTTCTTCAGCAGCCAGCTGGCCCCGTTCGCCGGGGAGTCGCCCTTCTCCTCGTCGGCCGTGAGCGCGAGGACGATGTCGCGGTTGGGCGTGAAACCCTCCTTCTTCAGCTGGCTCAGCACCGACACGAAGATCGATGCCATCGCCTTGTCGTCGATGCTGCCGCGGGCGGTGAAGGTGCCGTCCTTTTCCTGCAGCTTGAATGGGTCGGTCTTCCAGTCGCCGCGCTTGGCCTCGACCACGTCGATGTGGGCCAGCAGCAGCATGGGTTTCTTCGCACCGCTGCCCTTGTAGCGCGCCACCAGGTTGCCCTTGCGCGGGAAGGGCGAGATGACCTCGACCTCGGCCGCCTTGAACCCCGCGTCGAGCAGCCGCTTGTGCATCGCCTGTGCCGCCACGGTGGTGTCGCCTTCCGAGTCCGTGGTGTTGATCTCGACCAGCTCCTGGTAGATGGCCCGGAACAGCTGTTGCTGCGCCGTCGGTTCCGCCGCCGTCGCCCGAGCGGCGAACAGCGCGAGTGCTGCGGCGAATGGCAGGGCGGCCCGCTTCATCCGGATGGCATGTCTGTGCATTCGATTGGCTCCTTTGCGGGCGCATTGTTCGGCACGAATGCGAAAAGATAAACTTCAAGTCACTTTAGGATCCATAAAGAATCTCTTCAGCATTCCGGATGAGCACCCTGCGCCTGCTCCAGACCTTCGTGGCGGCGGCCCGCGGCGGCTCGTTCACCGCGGCAGCCGACCGCATGGCGCTCACCCAGGCGGCCGTGGGCCAGCAGATGCGCGCGCTCGAGGCCGAGATGAAGCGCAAGCTGTTCGAGAAGACCGGCCGCAACATGGTGCTGAGCCCCGCCGGCCACCTGTTGCTGCCGCGCGCCGAGCAGTTGCTGGCGCAGTACGAATCGATGCGACGCGACCTGCAGGACCAGCGGCAGGTGGCCGGCAGCATCAAGCTCGGCTCGGTGATCACGGCCGTGGGCCTGCTGTCCAGCACGCTGGCCGACCTGAAGCTTCTGCATCCCGGCCTCGAGATCGTGCTGCGGGTGCGCGAGCAAACCCAGCTCGTGCAGGACGTGAAGAGCGGAGAGCTCGATGCGGCGGTGGTCGTCGAGAACAAGTGGCCCCAGGCGCACGGCCTGACGTGGACGTTCTGCTACGAGGAGCCGCTCTCGGTCATCGCCCATTCGAGCATTGCCACCCCCGACACCAGCATCGCGAGCCTGTTCGCGAACCATCGGTTCATTCGATTCGATCGGCGCACGCAAACGGGCGCGCGTGTCGACCGCCTGCTGCGGCGGCTTCACCTGGTGCCCCGGGAACTGCTGGAACTGAATTCGCTGCTGGCCATTGCCGAGCTGGTGCGCAGGAACGTCGGCTTCACCGTCGCGCCGCTGCTGAAGAACTTCAACTGGGAGAACGACCCCGCGCTGCGCGTGCTGCAACTCCCCGGGCGCCCGATGGCCCGCCGGCTCGGCCTGTTGGAGAAGGGCCAGCGCAACCACATCACGGACGTCGTTCGCGACGAGATGCTGTCGCAGCTGGCCGACAAGGAGGCGAGGGGCCGGCACCGTCTCGGACGGGAGTCCATCCCATGACCGGCAGCCGTGTCGGTGCCATCGACTGACCGCATCGCATCGGGCTCACGCGTAAGGCGTGCCCGCCATGGCTGCTTTGACGCCCACGGTCCCCTGGTCGACGCTCGCCAGAAAGCTGGCCTTCGCCTGCTCGACATCCTGGCTTTGCCGAAAGACCCGATGCGCCTGGATGAAGGCCACGGTCCACGTGGCCAGCAGCAGGTTGGCCGCGAGATGGGCGTCGGGATCGGCAAGGTCCCGCCCTGCGCATTCGGCCAGCGCCAGCGCCACGACATCGGCAAGCTCGTCGCGTATCGCCCGCGCCCGCGCCTTCAGGGTTTCGCTGCCCGCGATCGTGTCGAGGAAGCTCTGACCGGCCGGCGTGAAGCTCAGGTATGGGCTGCGTTGCGCCACCAGCCGATGCGCCAGCAGGCGCAAGGCCTCGACCGGCGAGACGCCGGGATCGCGCTGCCGCAAGGCCTCGCGCAAGGTCTCGCGGCCCTCTTCCTCGCGGTCGAAGAACAGGTCCTCCTTGCGGGGGAAATGGTTGAACACCGTCATCCGCCCCACGTCGGCGGCGGCGGCGATCTCGTCCACCGTCACCCGATCGAAGCCGCGTTCCCAGAACAGGCGCGTGGCGGCGTCCGAGATGCTTTGACGCGTGGCGAGGCGCTTGCGGGAGCGGCGGTCGGCAGGCATTGACATGCGTTCATTGTACCGAGTACAGTTTATGTACTTAGTACATGTTTTGATCAGATCCATCCATGAATCGCCCGCTCGTCGTCATCTTCACCACCATCGTCCTGGATGCCGTCGGCATCGGTCTCATCTTTCCGATCCTGCCTGCGCTGCTGCGCGACGTCACGCACGCCGACAACGTGGCGCCCTACCTGGGCCTGACGATGGCCCTATACGCGGCGCTGCAGTTCGTCTTCGCGCCGGTGCTCGGCGCGCTGAGCGACCGGCTCGGCAGGCGCCCGGTGCTTCTGGTCTCGCTCGCCGGTGCGGCCGTCAACTACCTGTTCCTCGCGCTTGCGTCGGATCTGTGGATGCTGCTGCTCGGCCGCGCCATTGCCGGGCTGACGAGTGCCAACACCTCGGTGACGGCCGCCTGCATCACCGACATGTCGCCCGAGGACAAGCGCGCCCGCCGCTTCGGCCTCTTGAACGCGATGTTCGGCATCGGCTTCATCGTCGGACCCGTCCTCGGCGGTGCGCTCGGCGACCACGGGCTGAGGCTGCCCTTTGCCGCGGCGGCCGTGTTGAACGGCTGCAACCTGCTGCTGGCGTTCTTCATGCTGCCGGAGTCACGCGAGCCGACCCGCGAGAAGATCGACCTGGCGGCGCTGAACCCCCTGCGGCCGCTGCGCTGGGTGTTCCGAGCGAAGAGCCTGCTGCCCATCACCCTCGTCTTCTTCATCTTCAGTGCCGCCGGCGAGGTCTATGGCACCTGCTGGGCGCTCTGGGGCAGCGACGCCTTCCACTGGAACGGGCTGTGGATCGGCCTGTCGCTCGGCAGCTACGGTGTCTGCCAGGCGCTGGCCCAGGCCTTTCTTCCCGGGCCTGCCGTGAAGCTGCTCGGCGAGCGCGCGACCGTGCTGACCGGCATCGCCAGCGCCTGCATTGCGCTGCTCGCCATGGCCTTCGCCACCGAGGGCTGGATGATCTTCGCGATCATGCCGGTGTTCGCCCTCGGCGGCATCGGCGCGCCGGCCCTGCAGTCGCTGGCGACGCGGCAGGTCGACGCGAGCCAGCAGGGCCAGTTCCAGGGCGTGCTTGCATCGGCCGTGAGCCTGGCCTCGGTCATCTGCCCGCTGGCGTTCTCGAGCTTCTACTTCGTCGTCCGGGCGCACTGGCCCGGCGCGATCTGGCTGTCTGCCCTTGTCGCGTACGCGGCCATGGTGCCCCTCGTGCTTGCCCTGCGGTTCGCGAGACCGGCAACGGTGCCCACGGCGTAGTAGCCTTGCCGACGACGACAGGCCACACCCATTTCAGGAGAGTTCATGTTTGACCACGTCAAGTTCGGAGTCAGCGACTATGCAGCGAGCAAGGCATTCTTCGTCAAGGCGCTCGAACCGCTCGGCGTAGCGGTTGCCTCCGAGGGCGTGCCGACCTACGGCGTCGAGCTGGTCAGCCCGAAGAGCATTGCTTCGCTGTGCCTGTTCCAGACCGACGAGAAGCCGGCGCATCTTCACGTGGCGTTCGCGGCCGAGAGCCGCCGGCAGGTCGATGCGTTCCATCGCGCGGCCCTGGAGGCCGGGGGCAAGGACAATGGTGCGCCGGGCCTGCGCCCGCACTACCACGCGAACTACTACGCCGCCTTCGTCATCGGTCCGGACGGACACAACATCGAAGCGGTTTGCCACGCACCCGAGGCCTGACCCATGAGCACCCGAACCGCTTCCTGCAGTTGCGGCCAGTTGCAGGCCGTCGTCACGTCGGATCCGATCCGGGTCTCCGTCTGTCACTGCCTCGCCTGCCAAAGGCGAACCGGCAGTGTCTTCGCCGCCCAGGCGCGCTTCCGTGCCGATTCGGTCAGCCTTTCCGGGCGCAGCACCGAGTTCGTTCGCGTCGGCGATGAAGGAAGCACGGCCACGTTCCGCTTCTGCCCCGGCTGCGGCGCCACCGTCTACTACACGATGCAGGGCCAGGACGACATCATCGCCATCCCGGTGGGAGCTTTCGCCGATCCGACGTTCCCGGGCCCGAGCTTCTCGGTCTACGAGGAACGCATGCACTCCTGGGTCTCGATGCCGACGGACATCGAGCACATGGCGTAGGCCCCATGAAAAAAGCCCCAGACCGGATCGATCGGGGGCTTCTTCAACTTGGCGGAGAGGGTGGGATTCGAACCCACGGTACCTTGCGGTACGCCTGATTTCGAGTCAGGTACATTCGACCACTCTGCCACCTCTCCTGAAACTGGGGCTTCGGCGGGTCTTCTGGGCCGAGTCGAGCATTCTAGCCCAGGAAACAGCCCCGTTCGGACCCTCCCTCAGGCTTTCAGCACGGTCTGCCCGCCCAGGTAGGGCTGCAGCGCCTCGGGGATGCTCACCGAGCCGTCCGCGTTCTGGTGGTTCTCCAGCACCGCCACCAGCGTGCGGCCCACCGCCAGGCCCGAGCCGTTCAGCGTGTGCACCAGCTCGTTCTTGCCCTGCGCGTTCTTGAAGCGCGCCGGCATGCGCCGCGCCTGGAAGGCCTCGCAGTTCGAGCACGAGCTGATCTCGCGGTAGGTGTTCTGCGCCGGCAGCCACACCTCCAGGTCGTAGGTCTTGGTCGAGCCGAAGCCCAGGTCGCCGCCGCACAGCGCCACCACACGGTACGGCAGGTCCAGCTTCTTCAGCACCGCCTCGGCATGCCCCACCATCTCTTCCAGCGCCTGGTAGCTCTTCTCCGGGTGCGTGATCTGCACCATCTCGACCTTGTCGAACTGGTGCTGGCGGATCATGCCGCGCGTGTCGCGCCCGGCACTGCCGGCCTCCGAGCGGAAGCACGGGCTGTGCGCCGTCAGCTTGATCGGCAGCACGCTCTCGGCGAGCACCTGCTCGCGCACGCTGTTCGTCAGCGAGATCTCCGAGGTCGAGATCAGGTACTGCTCGGCCTGCGTCTCGTCGCCGCCGCGGCTCACCCAGAACATGTCGTCCTTGAACTTCGGCAGCTGCCCCGTGCCTTCGAGCACCTCGCGGTTGACGATGTACGGCGTGTAGCACTCGGTGTAGCCGTGCTCCTGCGTCTGCACGTCCAGCATGAACTGCGCCAGTGCCCGGTGCAGCCGCGCGATCGGCCCGCGCAGGAAGGTGAAGCGCGAACCCGACAGCTTGGCACCGGTGTCGAAATCCAGCCCCAGCGGCGCGCCGACGTCCACGTGGTCCTTCACGCTGAAGTCGAAGCTGCGCGGCGAGCCCCAGCGCCGCACCTCCAGGTTGGCCGATTCGTCGGCGCCCGGCGGCACGCTCTCGTGCGGCAGGTTGGGCACGCTCATCAGCATCGCCGACAGCTCGGCCTGGATCGCCTCCAGCCGCTCGCCCGAGGCCTTCAGCTCGTCGGCCAGGCCCGCCACCTCGGCCATCAGCGCCGACGTGTCCCCGCCCTTGCCCTTGAGCTGGCCGATCTGCTTCGACAGGCTGTTGCGCTGGGCCTGCAGGTCTTCGGTGCGGGTCTGCAGCGTCTTGCGCTCGCTCTCGAGCGACTGGAATTGCGCGACGTCCAGGTACGGTTGGGGCGACTTGCGCTTCTCGAGCAAGGCGACGACGCTGGCCAGGTCTTTGCGCAGCAGGGTGATGTCGAGCATGGGACTCTCTGGGTAAGGAAAAGGGATCAGGCCTCGGCCATGGACTTGTCGCCCAGGCCCTTGGGCAGCGGGAAGTGCGTGGTCTCGACCACGCCGGGCATCTTGCGCACCGACACCGCGCCCAGCATGCGCAGCCGCTCGATGACCTGCTGCACCAGGATGTCCGGCGCCGAAGCCCCCGCGGTCAGGCCGACGCGGCGCTTGCCCTCGAACCATTCGGCCTTCAGGTCTGCGGGCTGGTCGACCATGTACGCATCGGCGCCCAGGCGCTCGCCCAGTTCGCGCAGCCGGTTGCTGTTCGAGCTGGTCGGGCTGCCCACGACGATCAGCACGTCGACCTGCGGCGCCAGCACCTTGATCGCATCCTGCCGGTTCTGCGTCGCGTAGCAGATGTCCTGCTGCTTGGGCTCGCGCACCGCCGGGAAGCGCCGCTTCACCGCCGCCAGGATCTCGGCCGCGTCGTCCACCGACAGCGTGGTCTGCGTCACCACCGCCAGCCGCTCGGCCTGCGCCACCTGCACCCGCTCGACGTCGGCCACGTCCTCGACCAGGTAGATGCCTTCGTTCAGCTGCCCCATCGTGCCCTCGACCTCGGGGTGCCCCTTGTGGCCGATCATGATGAAGTCGTAGCCTTCCTTGTGCAGCTTGGCCACCTCGACGTGCACCTTGGTCACCAGCGGGCAGGTCGCGTCGAAGACGCTGAAGCCGCGCTGTGCCGCCTCCTTGCGCACCGCCTGCGACACGCCGTGCGCGCTGAACACCAGCGTCGCCCCGGGCGGCACGTCGGCCAGCTCCTCGATGAAGATCGCGCCCTTGGCCTTCAGGTCGTTGACGACGTAGGTGTTGTGCACGATCTCGTGGCGCACGTAGATCGGCGCGCCGAACTTCTTCAGCGCCCGCTCGACGATCTCGATCGCCCGGTCGACCCCGGCGCAGAAGCCGCGCGGCTCGGCCAGCAGCACCTCGTCCAGCGTGTGTTGTTCAGCCATCACAGCACCCCGATCAGTTGCACTTCGAACGTCACCGGCTGGCCCGCCAGCGGGTGGTTGAAGTCGAACAGCAGCCAGTCGCTGCCCACCTCGCGCACCACGCCCGCATACGAAGCCTGGCCGTCCGGCGTCGGGAACTGCACCACGTCGCCCGCGTGATATTCCTCGTCCGGATCGCCCAGCTCGTGCAGCAGCGCCAGCTTCACGCGCTGCAGCATCTCGGGGTTGCGTTCGCCGAAAGCCTCGCCCGCGGCCAGCTCGAACGAGGTGCGCGTGCCCTCGGCCAGCCCCATCAGCCGCGCCTCCATCGCCGGCGACAGCTCGCCGCTGCCGAGCGACAGCGTGGCCGGCTTGTCGGCGAAGGTGTTGATGATGTCGACCCCGTCGGGGCCGGCGAGGCGGTAGTGCAGGGTCAGGAACGATCCCTGTTGAACGTGGGTCAAGACAAATCCTGGTTCGATAGACTGGACGCAATTTTAGGTGCGGCGCCCCGCCCCGGTCGCCCGACATGCCCATGCTGCTCAAAGACCTGCCCGTCCACACCCGTCCGCGCGAAAAACTGCTGGCGCGCGGCCCGCAGGCATTGGCCGATGCCGAACTGGTCGCGCTGCTGCTGCGCACCGGCGTCAAGGGCGCCTCGGTGCTGAGCCTGGCGCAGCGCCTGCTCGACGATTTCGGCGGCCTCACCGGCCTGCTGCGCGCCGACCCGAACGAGCTGACGCGCATCAAGGGCCTGGGCCCGGCCAAGCGCGCGCAGGTGAGCGCCGTGCTCGAACTGGCCCGCCGCTCGCTCGGCCAGCAGATGGCCGAGCGGCCGCTGCTCGATTCGGTGACCACCGTGAAGGACTACCTGCGACTGCAGCTGGGCGGCCTCGGCCACGAGGTGTTCGCGGTGCTGTTCATCGACGCGCAGGGCCGGCTGGTGCGCATGGAAGAGATGTTCCGCGGCTCGCTGACGCAGGCGAGAGTCTACCCGCGCGAGATCGTCAAGCGCGCGCTCGAGCTGCACGCCGCCGGCGTGATCCTGGCGCACAACCACCCGTCGGGCTCGCCGCAGCCGTCGCGCTCCGACCAGGCGCTGACGCAGACGCTGAAGGCCGCGCTCGCGTTGGTCGACGTGCGCGTGCTCGACCACCTGGTGGTCGGCGACACCGACGTGGTGTCGTTCGCGGAGCGGGGCCTGCTGTGACACTGCGCAGCCTGCAGGACCTGGGCGACCTGCGCGCCGCGCTGCAGCGTGCGCAGCGCGAGGCCGCCGAGCGCGAAGCCCGGCAACGCGAGGAAGAAGCCCGCCGGCTGCGCGAACACAACCTGTTCTCCACGAGCGTCGGCCGCGTGCAGGCCGTGGCGCCCAGCGGCCGCCGCCACGCGGTGCCCACGCCGCCGCCGCCCGAACCGCTGCAGCGCCAGCTCGACGAACAGGCGGCACTGCGCTCCACCATCTCGGACGAGTTCGACGTCGAATCGCTGCTCGAGACCGACGACCAGCTGTCGTACCGCCGCCCCGAGATCGGCATCGACGTGCTGCGCAAGCTGCGCCGCGGCGGCTGGGCCATCCAGGGCGAGATCGACCTGCACGGCATGCGCCGCGACGAAGCGCGCGAGAAGCTCACCGCCTTCGTCCACGACGCGGTGCAGCACGGCCTGCGCTGCGTGCGCGTCGTGCATGGCAAGGGCAACGGCTCGCCCGGCCGCCAGCCGGTGCTCAAGGGCAAGGTGCGCAGCTGGCTGGTGCAGAAGGCCGACGTGCTGGCCTTCGTGCAGGCGCGCGGCGACGAAGGCGGCCACGGCGCCGTGATCGTGCTGTTGCGCGCCATTCGGTAACCAATCGAATACGTCGTCGCGCGTCAGGATCTATCGAAGCTTGTCGCTTGCGCGTCGGCTCGTAAGCAACGCAACAGTTGCCATCCCCCTAACCCATGGGCTGGCGGATCCGGACCCGGGTTGCTAGCCCGTTGCCATTCGTCCGCCGCGTACCGGGGAACAGCTTGAAAGCGCTGTCAAAACAGGCGTGTCAAGTCGGTTGAACCGATGGTTTCAAGTGGAGTTCGGTATGACTTTTGCACGGTTTCGGGGACAACACATTCCCAAGGAGAGGTAGACCATGTCCCGAAACCACAGACAACCCCGAGGTCTCGACGTGTCCGTGCGCCGCCTGATGGTGCCGCTCGCTTCGGTGACCGTGCTGCTTGCCGCCTGCGGCGGCGGCCAGCAGCAAGGCAGCGACGACACCGCCGGTGCCGATGCGCAGGCGGCCACGGCTGCCGCGGCCGCCACCGACGTCTGCTTCTACGAGCACATCAACTACCAGGGGCAGAGCTTCTGCGGCACGACCTCGTCGGCCTGGGTCGGCTCGTCCTGGAACGACCGCATCTCGTCGGTGAAGGTGAAGGCGGGCTACAAGGTCCAGCTGTTCGAGCACATCAACTACGGCGGCCGTTCGATCACGCTGACGGCCGACAACGCCAACCTCGTCGGCGCCGGCTTCAACGACGCCGCGTCGTCGCTGAAGGTCACTGCGCCCACGACCACCACGCCGCCGACCGACCCCGGCACGCCGTCGGCCGTCGCCGGCATCCAGGTCGCGCAATCGCTGCTGTTCAACAGCGACGACAGCGCGCTGGTGCTCGTCAACGGCAAGGCCGCGCTGGTCAAGGTCAACGTCACCAGCGCCGCAACCGGCGGCACCAAGCCGAACGGCACGCTGCGCGTCGAGAACACCAATGGCGGTGCCACCCGCGACATCCTGCTGACGGCGCCCACCGGCGCGCTGCCGGCCACCGTGTCCGCGGTGCCCAGCTTCGCCGATTCGTACACCGCCACCGTGCCGGCCGAGCTGGTCAAGCCCGGCCTGAAGCTGACCGCGCTGGTCGGCACCAGTGCCGGCAAGACGATCACGCCGCGCGTCGGCGGCGGCACGCCGATGAAGTTCATCCCGATCTCGGTGCAGATCGCCGGCGTGGCCGGCAAGCTGCCGGCCAGCCAGGGCGCGCACCTGCAGGCGCTGTTCCCGGTGTCGGCCGTGACGGTGCAATCGCACGCCACCTACGTGTCGAGCCGCGTGACCACGCTGCCGACCACCGATTCGGGCTGGAGCGACGCGTTCGGCAAGATCCTCGGCGAGCTGGCCGACCTGCATTCGATCGAAGGCGCGGCCAAGCACGACCACTATTTCGGCTTCATCCCGAAGCGCACCTGGGGCCTGGCCGGCCTCGCCTACCTGAGCGGCAACTCGGGCGTCGGCTTCGACATGCCCGACCAGCCGGTCACCGTGCGCGACGTGGTGGCGCACGAGATGGGCCACAACTTCTCGCTGCCGCACGCGGCCTGCGGCGGCGCCGGCAGCCCGGACCCGGCCTACCCCTACCCCGATGCCAACCTCGGCAAGCCGGGCCGCTACATCTGGCCGTTCCTCGCCGACAGCAACAGCTTCTACGACCCGCGCCCGACCGACCGCCACGACATCATGAGCTACTGCGGCGGCCAGGTCTTCTCCGACTACAACTACCGCAAGATGCAGGTCTACCTGACGCCGTCGGACAAGGCGATGGCGCTGGAGAACGCCCAGTCGGTGACGCCGGCCACGCAGGACCTGCTGCTGATCAGCGGCGAGATCGGCGCCACGGGCGCCGAGCTGAACCCGGTGAAGTCGCTGGTCGGCCGCGCCGCGCTGCCCGAGGCCGGTCCGTACACCTTGCGCATCGTCAGCGCGAGCGGCACCGTGGACTACCCGTTCACGCCGCGCCAGCTGGACCACAACAGCGCGCTGCAGCACTTCGGCTTCACGATCCCGAACCGGGGCACGATCCAGAGCATCACCATCCTGCAGGATGGCAAGACGCTGCTGAACACCCAGGCCAAGGCGGCAAGCACCAACGAGCGGGCCCAGTCGGCGACGCCGCAGGTGCAGGCACAGGAGTCGGGCGGCACGCTGAAGCTGACCTGGGATGCGGCGCGCCACCCGTTCCTGACCGTCACCTGGGTCGGCACCGGCCAGCGCCGCAACCTGGCGCAAGACCTGCGCGGCGGCAATGCGACGCTGTCGACGGCTGAACTGCCGGCCGGCGGCAGCTACGAGCTGGTGCTGTCGGACGGCTTGAACTCGACGCGCCTGAACCAGGGCCGATAAGGCCGTAGCCCGGATGCCAATCCGGGTTCGCAGCAAGGGCACGGCCGCCCCGGATTGGCATCCGGGCTACGCGCCCTTGTTGCGCATCCAGTCCGCGGTCTGGAAGAAGGATTCGCGCAGCCGCTTGATCAGGGCCGGGTCCAGCTCGGTCTCCTGCATCGCCTGGTGCATGCAGGCGAGCCACTGGTCGCGCTCCAGGATGCCGATCGAGAACGGCAGGTGGCGCGCCCGCAGCATCGGGTGGCCGAAGCGGTCGGTGTAGTACGCCGGCCCTCCGAGCCAGCCGCACAGGAACCAGAACAGCTTGTCGCGCGCGGATTCCAGGCTGCTGCCGTGCGCGGCCCGCAGCGCGGCATAGCCGGGCTCCAGGTCCATCAGGTCGTAGAAGCGGTCGACGAGCGCGCGCACGACGCCCTCGCCGCCGACCCATTCGAACGGCGTGGCAGGCTTGGATGCCGGTGCGGTGTCGCTCACGGCGCGGCCAGCTTGGAGGCGATCGCGACGATCGCTTTCGCGGCTTCGCTGCCCGGCAGCGATTCGAGCAGCAGCTGGCGCTTCTGCACCGCCTCGCGCACCGACGGATCCACCGGGATCTCGCCCAGCAGGTCGAGCTTCAGCGATGGATCCGGCCCGACCAGCTGCGGCGCGACGAACTTGTCCACCACCTGCTGCAACTGGCCGCGGATCACCCGGCCTTCGCCGGTCCGGTTGACCTGGTTGACCACCAGCGAGATCTTCGTGCGCTGCTGCTGCGTCGCGAGGACCTTGATGGTCGCGTAGGCATCGGTCAGCGAGGTCGGCTCGGGCGTCGCGACCACCAGCACGTCGTCGGCCAGCGACACGGCGAACAGCACCACGTCGGAGATGCCGGCGCCGGTGTCCAGCAGGATGCAGTCGTAGCGCGGCGCGACGGTCTCGATGATCTTCAGCAGCTGCTCGCGGATCTCGGCCGTCAGGCGCGAATACTCCACCAACCCCGAACCGGCCAGCAGCACCGAGAAACCGCCGGGCGCCAGCAGGATTGCGTCCTCCAGCTTCGCCTTGCCGGTGAACACGTCGTGCAGCGTGATCTTCGGGAACAGGTTCAGCACCACGTCGAGGTTGGCCAGGCCGAGGTCGGCATCCAGCACCAGCACCCGTTCGCCGCGGCGTGCCAGCGCCGCCGCCAGGTTGGCCGACACGAAGGTCTTGCCCACGCCGCCCTTGCCGCTGGTCACGGCCAGCGTGCGTGCCCGGTGCCCTGACGGCGCCGGCGCTGCAACGGGGGTGGATTCTGGGGTGCTCATCACTTATTCGATGTCCTGAAACTGCGACGTGCCGAAGAGCATGCCTTTTTCCTCGGCGCTGACCAGCGACACCGGGGGCTGCTCCAGGCTCGCGCGGTTGCGGCCGTCGTTCTTGGCGCGGTACAGCTGCTGGTCCGCGCGCTCGATCCACAAGGTGGCCGACGACCGCACCCACTGCGGCGCGAACGCACCGCCCAGGCTGATCGTGACCGACAAAGACTGGCCGCGCGCCACCGTCACCGGCGTCTGCTCGACCTTGCTGCGCACGCGCTCGGCCACGACATGGCCGAAGGCAGGCGGGCAGTTGGGCAGGATGATCGCAAATTCTTCGCCACCGAAACGGGCCACGGTGTCCATCGGCCGCACGCAGCTCATCAGCGAGGCGGCCACCGACTTCAGCACCAGGTCGCCGGCCGCATGGCCGTAGGTGTCGTTGACGAGCTTGAAGCGGTCGATGTCGACCATCAGCATCAACGCCGGCTCACCGGCGCGGGCGACACGGTCGATCTCGCGGGACAGGGCCAGCTCGAACTGGCGGCGGTTGGACAGGCCGGTCAGCGCGTCGCGGCTGGACATGTCGCACAGCGCGTCGATCAACGATTGCAGCCACACGGTGTGCCCCACCTCGGCCAGCACCGGCAGCGTGTGCCCCGACTGGCCCAGCAGCTGCAGCGCCGTCGCCAGGCGCAACTTGGGCGCTTGGCTCAGATCGGGCGTTGCTGGTACTGCTGGAGATGTGGACACGTCGAGCCCGCGGGCAATTTGATTTCAGTCTAGCAGCGGGCCTTCGTCCGACAGTAAGGAAATGCGAGGTCATTGCCGCCCATCTCCGGGATTGGCGAAGGCTCAAGCCCAGCAGACTGGCAGCCGATAAGCCGGGGAAGGTGGTCCGCATCGGAATCCGCTTGCCCCGACAACTTCCGAACAATTGCTGGAGACCCCCATGAGCGCTGCCGCGTCCCCCGCCGAACTCGCCGCCCTGCGCCAGGCCGACGGACGCATGGCCGAGCAGGAGTTCGCCTTCGGGGCCGCCGACTTCGAGCGCGTACGCCAGCTGATCTACCAGCGCGCCGGCATCAGCCTGCACGCCGGCAAGCAGGCCATGGTCTACAGCCGCCTGTCGCGCCGGCTGCGCGAGACCGGCCAGCGCGGCTTCGCGAGCTACCTGCAGTGGCTCGAAGGCGCCAGCGGCCCGGCCGCCGACCGCGAATGGCAGGAGTTCGTCAACTGCCTGACCACCAACCTGACCTCGTTCTTCCGCGAGGAACACCATTTCCATGCCCTCGCCGCCGACCTGAAGGCGCGCGCCGGGCACCCGCTGCGCATCTGGTGCAACGCCGCATCGACCGGCGAGGAGCCGTACTCGATCGCGATGACCTGTGCCGAGACGCTCGGCCACGGCGCGGCGCGCATCGTCGCGAGCGACATCGACACCAACGTGCTGGCCACCGCCGGCCGCGGCGTCTATCCGGCCGACGCGCGCGGCCTCACGGCCACCCACCACCGCGCGCACTTCCTGCGCGGCAAGGGCGAGAACAGCGGCTTCATCCGCGTCAAGCCCGAGCTGGCGCGCATGATCGAGTTCCGCGTGCACAACCTGATGGACGCGCGCTGGTCGCTCGGCGAGCCGTTCGACATCGTGTTCTGCCGCAACGTGATGATCTATTTCGATGCGCCGACGCAGCGCCGGGTGCTCGAGCGCATCCACGGCGTGATGAAGCCCGGCAGCCTGCTGTTCGTCGGCCATTCCGAAAACTTCACGGATTCGAAGGACATCTTCCGCCTGCGCGGCAAGACGGTCTACGAACGGGTCTGAAGCGGCCGATAGGACAGCCATGGCCTTGATCACCTCCTCTACCCCCGTGGCCGGCTCGCGCCTGGAGCGCCTGAAAGGCCAGCCCCGCAAGCCGGGCGAGGCCTCGTTCTTCTTCTACGACGCCCACTTCAGGAACGACGCGGTCAAGATCCTGCCCGGCGAGTACTTCGTGCACGACGAAGACATGCTGATCATGACGACGCTCGGTTCCTGCATCGCCGCCTGCCTGTGGGACCGCAACGCCAAGGTCGGCGGCATGAACCACTTCATGCTGCCCGAGGGCGCCGGCGAGTCGGGCCGCTACGGCTCGTACGCGATGGAACTGCTGATCAACGAGATGATGAAGCGCGGCGCGAACCGGATGACGATGGAGGCCAAGGTCTTCGGCGGCGGCCAGGTCATCAGCGGCATGAACACGATGAACGTCGGCGAACGCAACACCAGCTTCGTGATCGACTACCTGAAGACCGAGCGCATCCCGATCGTGTCGAAGGACGTGCTGGACATCTACCCGCGCAAGGTCTGCTTCCTGCCGGGCAGCGGCAAGGCGATGGTCAAGCGGCTGGCGCCGGCCCACGTGGATGCGCTGGTGGCGCAGGACCGCGTGGCCGCGCAGAAGGCCGTGCCGGCAACGACCGGCGGCGGCTCGGTGGACCTGTTCTGACGCGGCGCGACGAGACAACAAGGCACGAACATGGCAAAGACACGCGTGGTGGTGGTGGACGATTCGGCGCTGGTGCGCAGCCTGCTGACCGAGATCATCAACCGGCAGCCGGACATGGAATGCATCGGCGCGGCCAGCGACCCGCTGGTGGCGCGCGAGATGATCCGCAACCTGAACCCGGACGTGATCACGCTGGACGTCGAGATGCCCCGCATGGACGGCATCGACTTCCTCAGCAAGCTGATGCGCCTGCGCCCGATGCCGGTGGTGATGGTGTCGACGCTGACCGAGCGCGGCGCCGACGTCACGCTGCGCGCGCTGGAGCTGGGCGCGGTCGACTTCGTCGCCAAGCCGAAGATCGGCGTGGCCGACGGGCTGAAGCTGCTGGCCGAGGACATCACCGACAAGGTGCGCGTCGCGTCCAAGGCCCACATCCGCAAGCTGCACGTGGCCGCACACCCGGTGGCCGATGGCGCCGCCGCGGCCGCGCCGGTGCGCCCGGCGATGACCTCGCTCGGCCGCCTGTCGACCGAGAAGATCATCTTCATCGGCGCCTCCACCGGCGGCACCGAGGCCACCAAGGAAGTGCTGGTCAATCTGCCGCCCGATTGCCCGGCGGTGATGATCACGCAGCACATGCCGCCCGGCTTCACGCGCAGCTACGCCGCGCGGCTGGACGGCCTGTGCCGCATCCGCGTGAAGGAAGCGCAGGACGGCGAACGCGTGCTGCCCGGCCATGCCTACATCGCGCCGGGCGGGCTGCACCTGAGCGTGGAGCGCAGCGGCGCCAACTACATCGCCCGCGTGCAGGACGGCGAGCCGGTGAACCGGCACAAGCCGTCGGTCGAGGTGCTGTTCAAGTCGGCCGCGCGCGTGGTCGGCCCGAACGCGCTGGGCATCATGCTGACCGGCATGGGCGCCGACGGGGCCAAGGCGATGCGCGAGCTGCGCGACGCCGGCAGCTACAACATGGTGCAGGACGAGGCCAGCTGCGTGGTGTTCGGCATGCCGCGCGAGGCCATCAACGCCGGCGCGGCCCACGAGGTGCTGCCGCTGACGCAGATCGCGCCGCACCTGATCGAGCGGCTGCGCAGCACATCCGGGCTGTCACTGAATCGCGTCTGACCCGGTCGGGCGCAGAATAGGCAGCGGCACGAGCGTGCCGGAGTCTGCCTTCCATGAAACAGGCGAAAGGGTGCTGGTCGCGCGGAGTGATGGCGCTGCTGGGCAGCGCGCTGCCGGCATGGGGCGCCGACGAGACCCGGCTCGATCCGGTGGTGGTCGTGGGGCCGCGCGCCAGCGCGGACGCCGCCCAGGTCCGCAAGCGCGACAACACCGGCATCCTCGATGCGGTGGTCGCCGCCGACATCCACAAGCTGCCCGACCTGAACGTCAGCGAAGCGGTCCAGCGCGTGACCGGCGTGCAGATCGTGCGCGACCGCGGCGAGGGCTCGGTGGTGTCGGTGCGCGGCCTGACGCAGGTCGAGACCACGCTGAACGGCCGCGAGGTGTTCACCGCCGGCAATGGCCGCACGCTGGATTTCGCCGACCTGGCGGCCGAGACGGTGGCCGGCATCGACGTCTACAAGTCGTCGTCGGCCGAGCGCATCGAAGGCGGCATTGGTGGCAGCATCGACCTGCGGACCCGCCATCCGTTCGACTTCGCCGGCAGCGCGAACGTGCTGTCGGCCCGGCTGATCCGCGGCAGCCTGGTCGACCGCGAGGCCGGCCAGTTCTCGGCGCTGGTCAGCCGGCGCGTCCCGCTGGAAGGCGGCGGCGAGTTCGGCGCACTCGTCAACCTGGCCTTGCAGAACCGTTCGTGGCGGGAAGACCAGAAGGGCACCGGCAACCTGCTCTCGCGCAGCGACATCGTGCCCGGCCAGCAGGTGACCGTGCCCAATGGCACCTCGGAGACGACCAGCGTCGGCCGGCGCCGCCGCAGTGCCGCCAGCCTGCTGCTGCAGTGGCGGCCCGGCGACGAGCTGGAGCTGTACGCCGAGGCCCACCACGCCCAGCTGCGCACGCGGCAGGACTCGCAGCAGATCAACGTCGCGGCCGGCACCGGCGTGCTGCCGGGCAGCGTGACGCTGTTTCCCGGCACCAGCGACGTGCGCACCATCACCTGGACCAACGCGCCTTTCTCGGTGCTGAGCTTTGCACGCGACACCGTCGACCGCACGCGCCAGCTCGCCACCGGCGGGCGCTGGAGCGACGGGACGCTGGCCTTCAGCGGCGATGCGAGCTACACGAAGAGCATCAACGAGCTGTTCTTCTCGGGCCCGTTCTTCGCCGGCACCGCGGCGCAGTTCTCGCACGACCTGTCGGGCCGCGTGCCCGACACGCAGGTGCGCGGCACCGACCTGCTGGACCCGGCCAACCTGCGCTACACCGGCATCGCGTACCGCACGCTGCCGTTCTCCGGCGACCTCGGGGCCCTGCGGCTGGATGCCGAGCTGCTGCGGCCGGACCGCTGGATCGACCGCATGACGGCGGGCTGGCGCTTCGCCCGGCGCCGCGCCGACAACGCGCCCGGCCTGGTGTTCGCCGATGCACCGCTCAGCGGCGTCACCGCGGCCGACACGCCGGGCCGCGTGCTGCCCAACCCCTACGGCAACTTCCTGGCCGGGCAGGCCCACAGCATCGGCAGCTACCTGGTCGGCGACCTGGGCGGCGCGCGCAATGCGGCCGACCTGCGCGATTCGTTCGGCATCACGCAGCCGATCCCGTCGACCGGCAACCCGCTGAGCATCTGGCACATCCGCGAGCAGACCCACGCGCTGTACGTGATGGCGGGCTTCCAGGGGCCGGGCCAGGCGCTGGACGGCAACGCCGGGTTGCGCCTGGTGCACACGCGGGAGGCCGTCGACGGCACGCAGTCGGTGCCGGGCGGCAGCAGCACGGTGCCGATTGCGCTGGACAGCGGCTACACCGACTGGCTGCCCAGCGTGAACCTGCGCCACCGCGTCGACGATGCGCTGACGCTGCGGGCCACGGCATCGCGCACGATCACGCGGCCCAATTTCGACCAGTTGTCGCCCTCCTTGACGCTGTTGCGCAACTCGGTCAACCCGGCGCTGAACCAGGGCAGCGCCGGCAACCCCGGGCTGCGGCCGGTGCGCGCCACCAACCTCGACCTGGCGGTCGAGCACGTCGCGGGGCCGGCCCGGTCGGCCTCGCTGACCCTGTTCTGGAAACAGGTCAACGGCTTCGTCGCGACGCTGGCGCAGGACGAGGTGCACGACGGCGAGACCTACAGCGTGAGCCGCCCCTACAACAACGACTCGGGCCGCATCCGCGGCGTCGAGACCGCGTGGCAGCGCTTCTTCGACTTCCTGCCCGGCGCCTGGCGCGGCCTGGGCCTGCAGGTCAACTACACCTATGTCGACGGCAAGACCCCCGACCGCATCCTGGGCCCCGGGGCCGACCTGCAGAACCTGTCGCGCCACAGCGCCAACCTGATCGGCCTGTACGAACATGGTCCGGTCGTCGCGCGCATCGCGTACAACTGGCGCAGCCGCTTTCGCAGCGGCGCCACCAGCGTGGTCGGCCTCGGCGCGATGCCGATCTACACCTACGGCTACGGCTGGGTCGATGCGTCCTTCGGCTGGCGCATCGGCAACGGCGTGACGCTGACGCTGGAGGGCGGCAACCTGCTGAACACGCTGCGCCGCTCGTACTACGGCAGCGAAACCCGGCCGCAAGGCGCCTGGGTCAACGACCGCCAGCTCGCGGTCAACCTCAGCCTGCGGTTCTGAACCATGCGCCTGCGCAGCCCGGCATCGCTGTTCGCCACGCTGCTGCTCAGCGCGATGGCGGCCACCGCCGCACCGACGCTGGACGACTGGCGCCGCACGGCCGGCGAGCTGCGCCAGCTGGCCGACAACGACGCGCCCCGCGCCTACGCACAGGCCCAGCAGCTGCAGCGCGAGCTGCCCGCCGACGCCACGCCGGCCGACCGGGTGCGGGTGCTCAACCTGCTGTCGCGCATCGAGATCTACCTGGCGCAGACCGACGCCGCCGCCCGCGATGCCGAACAGGCCGGCGAGCTGGCACGCCGCAGCGGGGACCGGCTCGGCGAAGCCGAAGCCGCGCTCAACGTCGCGTTGAATGCCATCAACCAGGGCCGCGTCGATGCGGTGGTCGAGGCCTCGTCGCGCAGCCTGGCCTTGCTCGACGGCGTGAACCGGCCAGACCTGCTGGGCGAGGCACTGCTGCGCGCGTCGATGAACTTCCGCCGCGTCGGCCAGTTCGACGAATCGGTGACGATGGCCATGCAATCGATGGAGATCGCGCGGCGCAACGGCAACCCGCTGGCACTGGCCTATGCGCACCAGGGCCTGGCGATCTCGTACGACCAGAGCGACCGGCTGGACGAGACGGCCGAACACTACGAGGGCATGCGCCAGCAGGCCAGGGCGGCGCATTCGAAGCTGCTGGAGGCCTATGCACTGGCCGGCCTCGGTTCGGTGGCCAGCAAGCGCAGCGAGTTCTCCAGCGCACAGCGGCTGCTGGAGCAGGCGATCGTGCTGTTCCGCGAGGTGGGCACGCCGTTCAACGTCAACTTCGGCCTGTTCGGCCTGGCCAACAACCTGCGCAACCAGGGCCGCTACGCCCAGACGCTGCCGCTGCTCGACGAGGTGGTGCGCGGCTACGAGGCGCGTCCGAACCGCATCGGCCTGTGGTACGCGCTGAATGCGCGCAGCGCCAACCAGGAGTCGCTGGGCAACGCCGCGGCGGCCCGGGCCGATGCCGAGCGGGCCTATGCGCTTGCGAAGGAGGTCGGCTTCCCGCTGTACATGAGCGACAGCGCGCAACGCATCGCGGCGCTCGTGGCCGCGACCGGCGACCACCGCCGCGCCTACCAGCTGTCGCAGGAGGCGGTGGCGATGACCGCGAAGGCCGCGCGCGAACGCTCCAGCGCCCGCATGCTCGAGCTGACGCAGCGCTACGAGGCCGAGAGCCGGCAGCGCGAGGTCGCCGAGTTGACGCGCCGCAACGAGCAGCAGAACGCCGAGTTGCGCCAGCGCGAGCTGCAGCAGCGCTGGCTGGGGTCGGTGCTGGTCGGCAGCGTGGTCGCGCTGGGCGGCGCGGCCTTCCTGCTGCTGCGCCTGCGCCGCTCGCACCGGCTGCTGGCGGAAATCAACACCGAGCTGCAGCGCTCGCGCGACGCCTTGCAGCAGCAGACCGGCATCCTGCAGTCCATCCTGGACAGCATGGGCGACGGCGTGGCGGTGGCCGACGAGCGTGGCACGCTGACCCTGGTCAACCCGGCCGGCGAGCGCATCCTGGGCCTGGGCATCGCGACGCGCCGCGAGAGCGACAGCTGGGCGCAGGTGTACGGCCTGTTCCTGCCGGACCAGACCACGCCCTACCCGACGGCGCAGCTGCCGCTGGCGCGCGCGATCCGCGGCGAATCCTGCGACGACGTCGACCTGTTCGTGCGCAACCCGGCGCTGCCCGAGGGCCGCTGGCTCACCGTGACCGCGCGGCCGCTCGCTGACAAGGGCGGCGCCGTGCGCGGCGGCGTGGCGGTGTTCTCCGACATCACGCAGCGGCGCCGCGCCGAAGAGGAGATCCGCACGCTGGCCGCCGGCCTGGAGCAGCGCGTGCGCGAACGCACCGGGCAGCTCGAGCTGGCACAGCGCGCCGCCGAGGCGGCCACGCAGGCCAAGAGCGAGTTCCTGGCCAACATGAGCCACGAGATCCGCACGCCGATGAACGCGATCCTCGGCATGTCGTACCTGGCGCTGCAGAGCGGGCTGGACCCTCGGCAGCACAACTACGTGCAGAAGGTGCACCAGGCGGCCGACTCGCTGCTGGGGATCATCAACGACATCCTCGACTTCTCGAAGATCGAGGCCGGCCGGCTCGGCATGGAGCAGGTCGCGTTCAGCCTCAGCGACGTGATGGACAACCTGGCCAGCCTGCTGGGGCTGAAGGCCGACGAGAAGGGCCTGGAGCTGCTGTTCAGGCTCGCGCCGGACCTGCCCACGCGGCTGGTCGGCGACCCGCTGCGCCTGGGCCAGGTGCTGCTGAACCTGGGCAACAACGCGGTCAAGTTCACGCAGGCGGGCGAGGTGACGGTGACGGTCGAACTGCTGGAGCGCAGTTCCGGCTCTGCGCGGCTCGGCTTTTCGGTGCAGGACACCGGCATCGGCATCACGCCCGAGCAGCAGCAGTCGCTGTTCCAGCCCTTCTCGCAGGGCGACGCGTCGACCAGCCGGCACTTCGGCGGCACCGGCCTGGGCCTGGCGATCAGCCGCCACCTGGTGCAGCTGATGTCGGGCGAGATCGGCGTGGAGAGCACGCCGGGACGCGGCAGCCGCTTCCACTTCAGCGCGCGCTTCGACCTGCAGGACGACGACGCGGCGGCACCGCGGCAAGCGGTGCGCGACGGCCTGCGCGGCGCGCGCGTGCTGGCGGTCGACGACAACGCCGGTGCGCGGCAGCTGCTGGCCGAGATGATGGCGTCGCTCGGCCTGCACGGCGACACGGCCGACGGCGGCGACGCGGCGATCCGCCTGGTGGCGCAGGCCGATGCGCGCGATGCGCCGTACGAGCTGTTGCTGCTGGACTGGAAGATGCCGGGCATGGACGGCGTCGAATGCGCGCAGCGGCTGGCCCGCATGCCGCGCCGCCACCCGATGCCCACGGTGATGATGCTGACGGCATTCAGCCGCGACGAGGTGCTGCGGCGCCTCGAAGGCGAGCAACTGCCCGTGACCGCGACGCTGTCCAAGCCGGTCACGCCGTCGACGCTGCTCGATGCCTGTGCGATGGCGCTGGGCCTGGGCGGCAGCCCGGTCTCGCGCGGCGTGCTGCGCGAGGAGGCCTTGCAGGGCCAGCGGGTGAACCTGGCGGGCACGCGGCTGCTGCTGGTGGAGGACAACGCGATCAACCAGGAGCTGGCGGTCGACCTGCTGACCCGCGCCGGCATCGAGGTGCGCGTGGCCGGCGACGGGCGCGAAGCGCTGGAGCTGCTGGCGTCGGAACCCTTCGATGGCGTGCTGATGGACTGCCAGATGCCGGTGATGGACGGCTACGAGACCACGCGCCGGCTGCGCGAACAGCCGGCCTGGCGGGAGCTGCCGGTGATCGCGATGACCGCCAATGCGATGGTTGGCGACCGCGACAAGGCCTTGGCCAGCGGCATGAACGACCACGTCGCCAAGCCGATCAAGGTGGAAGAGCTGTTCGCGACGCTGGCGCGCTGGGTGCGGCGGCCCGCGCCGCCGTCAGCGCATGGCGGCAACGGCATCGCCCACCTGCCGGGGATCGACAGCGACAGCGCACTGGTGCGGCTGGGCGGCGATGCGCAACTCTACCGGCGCCTGCTGGGGATGTTCCGCGACCGCGAGAGCGGCTTCGGCGACAACTTCCACGGCGCGCAGGCCCGCGGCGACATGGCCGGCGCGATGCGGCTTGCGCACGACCTGAAGAGCGTGTCCGGCACGCTGGGCGCGCAGGCCGTCTGCGAGGCGGCCGAGGCGCTGGAGTCGGCTTGCAAGCAAGGGGCGGACAGCGATGAAGTCGAACTGCTGCTCACCCGCGTGCGCGCGCAACTGGATCCGGTGATCGCCGGCCTGCGCGCCAGCTGAGCCGCTCACCAGCGCGAGGGCAGCTCACGGCCACCGAGACGCATTTCATCCAGGCGGTGCGCATCGACTTCGCGGCGGCTCTCGGACGCCGACACCAGCCAGTCCGGCGCGCCGATGTCCTTCAAGGTGCTCGGGCTCAAGTCCATGACCGCGTCGAACTGATGCGCGCGGCGTCGCCGGGCCGTCCATCCGTCCCACCCGGCACGCGCCACCGCCAGCAGGCGGTCGACCACGCGCAGGGGCCCCGGGCGGGACAGCGAAAGACGCGGCTGGAACTGGTGGGTCGTCATGGTGGTGGCTTCCTTTGTCTTCGAGTGCTGGTAAGCATAGGAGGCCTCCCCCTGGGAAGAAATCGAATTGTTCAGGACTCGCTGGTCAGTTATGCTGAACAGCATGGCACGCCTTCCACTGAACACCCTGCCCGCTTTCCGCGCCGTCGGCCGCCTGGAAAACCTGCGCGCCGCGGCCGATGAACTGAGCCTGACGCACAGCGCCGTGAGCCAGCAGATCAAGCTGCTGGAGGAGCAGCTGGGCTTCGAGCTGTTCGACCGGCGCGGCCGGCGCATCGCGCTGAACGCCGCCGGCGCGGCGCTGCTGCGCGCGGTGGAGCCGGCGCTGGCGCAGCTGGACGACGGCATGCGAGCCGCCGCGGCGGCGGCCTCGGGCACCGCGCACCGCATCCGCGTCACGCTGCTGCCGTCGTTCGCGCAGCGCTGGCTGCTGCCGCGCATGGCGCGCTGGCGCGTGCGCAACCCGCACATCGCGATCGAGCTGTTCGCGTCGCAGCAGCTGGTGGACCTGAAGCGCGAGGGCTTCCATGCCGCGCTGCGCCAGGGCGGCGGCGAGTGGAAGGGCCTGGCCAGCGAGCGGCTGATCGATTCGCCGCTGATCGCGCTCGGCTCGCCGAATGCCGCGCACCGGCTCAAGGGGCGCGATGCGAAGGCATTGGCCGACGAGCCGCTGCTGGGCAGCGGCAGCCTGTGGTCGCGCTGGTTCGAACTGGCCGGGCTGCGGGTGCGCGTGAACCCGGTGGCCGCCTTCAACGACGCCGGGCTGATGCTGCAGGCCGCCGAGCAGGACCTGGGCCTGGCGCTGGCGCGCGAACTGCTGGCCGCCGATGCGATGTGCGAGGGCAAGCTGGTGCGCCTGTCGCCGCTGGCCTTGCCGGACGACGAGGCGTATGCCTACTGGCTGACCTACCCGCCGGACCTCAAGGACTGGCCGCCGCTGGTGGCCCTGCGCGAATGGTTGCGCGAGGAACTGGCCACGTCCCAGGACCTGGTCAAGCACCCGCCCCTGCCGGTGCGCATGTAGCCCGGATGCCAATCCGGGATGTGTCGGACAAACCCCGGATTGGCATCCGGGCTGCGGCCTTGTTGAACGCGCGGGCCGCATCCCCCGGGCGAGGGGTCGTCACGTCACCAGGAACAGCGACTGCAGGTCGCTGAGGAAATCCATGCCGCGCGCGGTCGGCCGCACCCAGCCGCCATCCTGCTCGACCAGGCCCTGCGCGGTGGCCTTGGCCAGCGGCTCGCGGATCGCGTTCAGCGGCATGCCGGTGCGTTCGGTGAAACGCACCAGCTCGAAGCCGTCGACCAGCCGCAGCGCGTTCAGCATGTATTCGAACGGCAGCTGCTTGCGCGCGACCTCCTCGTCCTGCGAGATCGCCGCGCCGGCCAGCGCCTGCGCCATGTACTTCGCCGGGTCGCGGAAGCGGACCTGCCGCACCACCCGGTGCGGGAAGCTCAGCTTGCTGTGCGCCCCGGCACCGATGCCGAGGTAGTCACCGAACTGCCAGTAGTTCTGGTTGTGCACGCAGCGGTGGCCGGGCTGCGCGAAGGCCGACACCTCGTAGCGCGCCAGGCCGCGCGCCGTGGTGCGCTCGACGATGCGGTCCAGCATGTCGAAGGCCAGGTCGTCGTCGGGGATGGCCGGCGGGTGCTTCGCGAAGAAGGTGTTGGGCTCGATCGTCAGGTGATAGATCGACAGGTGCGGCGGCTTGAAGTCGAGCGCCTGCTGCAGGTCGGCATCGAACTGCTCGAGCGTCTGGCCCGGCAGCGCGTACATCAGGTCGAGGTTGAAGGTGTCGAAGGCCTCGCGCGCCTCGGCGACGGCGGCGCGCGCCTGCGCCGCATCGTGCACGCGGCCCAGCGCGCGCAGCTTGTCGTCGTCGAAGCTCTGCACGCCGATCGACAGGCGCGTGATGCCGGCCGCGCGGTAGCCGCGGAAGCGGTCGCGCTCGAAGGTGCCGGGGTTGGCCTCGAGCGTGATCTCGCAGCCGGCCTCCAGCGGCAGGCGCGCGCGGATGTCGGTGACCAGCTGGTCGATGCTGGCCGGCGTGAACAGGCTGGGCGTGCCGCCGCCGATGAAGATGCTCTGCACGCGCCGGCCCCAGACGAAGGGCAGCGCGGCTTCCAGGTCGGCGCGCAACGCGTCGAGGTAGCGTGCCTCGGGCAGCGTGTCGGCCTTCTCGTGCGAGTTGAAATCGCAGTACGGGCACTTGCGCAGGCACCAGGGCAGGTGCACGTACAGCGACAGCGGCGGCAACGCCGGCAGCTGCAGCGTGCCCGGGCGCATGTAGCGAGCCACCATGTCGGCCGCCGGCTCGCCCGGGACGGAGCCGGGCGCGATCGGGATGGTGTCAGCCAAGGCGCCACACCTCGCGCATCAGCGCCAGCATCTGGCGCGACGCGATGGCGCGGTGGCTGTGCTGGTTCTTGCGCGCCGCGTCGAGCTGCGCCACCGAACAGCCGAGCGCCGGGATGAAGAGCAGCGGGTCGTAGCCGAAGCCGCCGTCGCCCAGCGGATGGCGCAGCAGCTCGCCGTCCCAGCGGCCGAAGGCGATCAGCGGCTCGGGGTCGTCGGCGCTGCGCAGCGCGACCAGCGCGCTGACGAAGCGGGCACGGCGGTCGCCGTGGCCGGCCATCCGGTCGAGCAGCACGCGGTTGTTGCCGTCATCGCTCTTCGGCTGGCCGAACAGCGTCGCGTAGCGGGCCGACAGCACGCCCGGCGCACCGCCCAGCGCGTCGACGCACAGCCCGGAGTCGTCGGCGATGGCCGCGCCGCCGGCCGCCTGCGCCGCATGGCGGGCCTTGGCCAGCGCGTTCTCGACGAAGGTGACGTGCGGCTCCTCGGCTTCCGGGATGCCGAGCGAGCCCTGCTTGACCAGCTGCAGCGGCAGCGCCGAGAACAGCGCCTGCAGCTCGACCAGCTTCTTCGCGTTGTTCGACGCGAGGACCAGCCTCATCGCGCTCAGCCCGCCAGCGCGGCCTGCTGCGCCGCCACCAGTTCGCGGATGCCCTTGTCGGCCAGGCCGAGCAGCGCGTTCATCTCGTCGCGCGAGAAGGCGACGCCTTCGGCCGTGCCCTGCACCTCGACGAAGCCGCCGGCGGCGGTCATCACGACGTTCATGTCGGTGTCGCAGGCGGCATCCTCGACGTATTCCAGGTCGAGCAGCGGCACGCCGTCGACGATGCCCACCGAAATCGCCGCCACCGCGTCGCGGATCGGCGATGCGGTGAGCAGGCCCTGGCGCTGCAGCCAGCTGACGGCGTCGTGCGCCGCCACGTAGGCGCCGGTGATCGCCGCGGTGCGCGTGCCGCCGTCGGCCTGGATCACGTCGCAGTCGAGGTGGATGCTGCGCTCGCCGAGCTTCTTCAGGTCGAACACGCAGCGCAGCGAGCGGCCGATCAGGCGCTGGATCTCCTGCGTGCGGCCGCTCTGCTTGCCGCGCGCGGCCTCTCGGTCGCCGCGGGTGTGGGTGGCGCGCGGCAGCATGCCGTACTCGGCCGTCACCCAGCCCTCGCCGCTGCCGCGCTTGTGCGGCGGCACCTTCTCTTCGACGGAGGCCGTGCACAGCACCTGGGTGTCGCCGAACGAGACCAGCACCGAGCCTTCGGCGTGCTTCGTGAAATGGCGGCGGATGCTGACCGGGCGCAGGGCATCGGCGGCGCGGCCTTGGGTGCGGGTGAAGCTCATGGGCGGGATCGATCGGTTCGGTGAAAGACAAAGTCCGCATCGCGGCGGGCGCGAGCGGACTCGGGGGGTCGGAGACGAAGCTTACGCCCGGAGCACCCGGGCGGCCCGTCAGGGCTTTTTCTGCGACGAGCGGCGGATCGCCTCGTTGATTTCCTTGATCGAGCGTTCGATCTCGGCATCGTCGAGTTCATCGGGCGCTTCCTGGCCCAGCACGCTGGCCTGGATCGTCGACGCGAAGACCTCTTCGCCCAGCGTGTCGGTGGAGATGCCGCCGTTGCTGTCGTTGTCTTCGGCCGATTCCCATTCGACGGCGAGCACCGTGACGTTGTCGCTCTTGGCACCGCCGTTGCGCAAGGCCTGCTCGACCAGCTCGGGCACCGCATCGGCCAGCGTGCGCTGCGCCAGCTGCTCGGTGATGACCGCATCGCTGACGGTGCCCCACAGGCCGTCGGAGCACAGCAGCAGCCGGTCGCCGCTTTGCAGCACCAGCGGACCGACGGTGTCGACCACCGGCTTGCCGGGGCTGCCCAGGCAGGTGAACAGCACGTTGCGGTTGAAGCGCTCGCCCATCGGCACGACGTGGCTCAGCGTCTCTTGCAGCTCGGAGTAGGAATGGTCGCGGGTGCGCGCCACCAGCTTGTCGCCGCGGACCAGGTACAGGCGCGAATCGCCGCAGTGCGCCCAGTAGGCGTTGTTGCCCTGCAGGACGCAGGCCACGACCGTGGTGCGCGGCGTGTCGATCAGCGCCTTCTGCGTGGCGTAGCGCAGCAATTGGTGGTGGCCGGCGATGATGGCTTCGTGCAGGAAGCGCATCGGCTCCTTCAGCGTCGGCTTGGCATCGCGCTGGTACATCGCGGCCAGCGTCTGCAACGCGAGCTGCGAGGCGACCTCGCCTTCGGGGTGGCCGCCCATGCCGTCGGCGAGCGCGAACAGGCCCGAATCCCGCGTGTAGCAATAGCCCATGCGGTCTTCGTTCTTCTCGCGTCCGCCCTTGCGGCTGACCTGGTACACAGTGAATCGCATGACCTCAGCCCTTCGCGCCGGTCGTGAGGTTTTCAAGCTGCAGCTTCAGGCGTTCGCTGAAGCTGAGCTTGGTATAGCGCCGTTCGGTCTCGCGCGCCAGTTCCTTCTGCAGCGCGAAAACACTCTGGGGACGGGACAGCGGATCCAGAGACATGCACCACTCGGTCACTTCGATCAGGTTGTCGGAATAGACGTTGCGCAGGCGCGAGAGCGACAGCGCGAGGCGGTCTTTCTCGATGCGTTGCGGGGAGTCGTTGGGGGGATAGCCCTGCATGCACGCGTAGATGCAGGCGCCGATCGCGTAGATGTCGGTCCAGGGGCCGAGCGTGCCGTCGCGGCGGTACATCTCGGGCGCGGCGAAGCCGGGGGTGTACATCGGGCGGATGAAGTTGCCTTCCTTGCTCAGCACCTCGCGCGCCGCGCCGAAATCGAGCAGCACCGCCTTGTTCTCGTTGGTGATGAAGATGTTGGCCGGCTTGATGTCCAGGTGCAGCATCTTGTGCTGGTGCACGATGCGCAGGCCGCGCAGGATCTCGTCGAACAGGCTGCGGATGGTGGACTCGCGAAACACCTTGTCGCGCTTCAGGTCGCGGGCGGTGACGATGAAATCCTGCAGCGTGTCGCCCTGCAGGTAGTTCATCACCATGTAGACGGTTTCGTTCTCGCGGAAGAAGTTCAGCACGCTGACCACGCTCGGGTGGCTGATCTGCGCGAGTGAACGGCCTTCTTCGAAGAAGCTCTTCAAGCCCAGGCGGTACAGCGGCTGCTTCTCGGGCTTGACGCGCGGCGTCAGTTCACCCGGGGCACGTTCGGCCAGCGAGGACGGCAGGTATTCCTTGACGGCCACCAGGTGCCGGTCGGAGTCTTCGGCGAGGTACACGACGCCAAAGCCACCCGCCGCCAGCTTCTTGATCACCTGGTAGCCGCCGACCACGGTGCCGGATGGCAACGGAGCAGGTTTGGGCTTTGACATAATCGAATTTTGCAATGCGATAAATTGAATGCCAGTCTACAGCATGACCGGGTACGCAAGCGCCACCTCCGGGGCGCAATCCGCCACAGATAGCACGGTGTCGGCGGATGGTTCCACCCCCCGGCCGGCGGTGGGGGGGCAGGCGAGCGTGATGGTCGAGCTGCGCTCCGTCAACAACCGCTTCCTGGATCTGGGGATGCGGCTGCCGGATGAGTTCCGGTCGCTGGAGCCGGTGCTGCGCGAGCTGATCACCAAGCGTTTCCGGCGCGGCAAGATCGAACTGCGGCTGAACACCCACCGCGAGACCGAATCGGCGTGGCCGCAGCCGCAGCCGGACCAGTTGAACAAGCTGAGCCGCATCGAGAACACCGTGCAGAGCTGGCTGCCGAAGGCGCAGCCGCTGTCGGTGCACGAAGTGCTGCAGTGGTGCAAGACCGGCTCGGCCACCGAGCAGCTGGACGAGGTGGCGCTGGACGCCGCGCGCCGCTGCATCGACGGGCTGGCCGAGGCGCGCGAGCGCGAGGGCGCCAGGCTGGTGGACGTGCTGATGGAGCGGGTGAAGCGCCTGCGCGAACTGGCCGCCCAGGCCGAACCGCTGGTGCCGGCCGCGGTGCAGCGCCAGCAGCAGAAGTTCGTCGAGCGTTGGCAGGAGGCTCTGGACGTGACCGGCGCCGGCCAGAGCATCGCGCGCGAGGCGCTGCAGGACCGGGCGCTGAACGAGGCGGCCGCGTATGCAATCCGCATCGACGTGGCCGAGGAACTGGCCCGGCTGCGTGCCCACCTGGAGGAGATCGCCCGCCTGCTGAAGGCCGGCGGCGAGGTCGGCAAGCGGCTCGACTTCCTGATCCAGGAGCTGCTGCGCGAGGCCAACACGCTGGGGTCGAAGGCCTCGACGCTGGAGCTGACCAACATCTCGGTGGAGATGAAGGTGGCGATCGAGCAGCTGCGCGAGCAGGTGCAGAACCTCGAATGACCCGCCGGCTCAACTCACCACGCCGAACCCGGCGAAGTACTTCTTGAAGGTGCCGATCTCCACGGTGGAGTCCAGCGCGCCGACGGTGGCCTCGGTGCTGCCCCACGGGTTGCGCAGCAGGATGTAGCGGCGGCAGTTGCGGTAGGCGCAGCGCAACACCGTAGCAACGCGACCCGGTCGAGGAACTGCGCATGCGCCGCGCCGGTGGCGGAGAGCGGGCGGATCGAACGCCCGCGGCGACGCAGTCGCCGGCCTTGGCTTAGCAAGCCAGCCCCTTCCCAATCGGGCAGCTCTCCTGGTTGACACCAGCGCCGATCGCTCAGCGCTGGTAGTGATCGCGGTTGGCGCCGTCAAAAGCAGCCGCTGCGCATGCAGCAGTGCTTGAAACGACCTCGCGGAGCCGCACGGGCACGGGTCGTTGCGGCCGAGTTTCTCGACCAGTTCCTTCCTGCCGTGCACCACGCGGTCACCGCGCTTGACGCCCGTCTCGGACGGGAAGCCCTTGCGCCGTTTGCTCGTGACCTCGAAAGCACACGTCGTCTTCATCGATCGGTTTCATGTCACACCTCCTTGCCGGTTGATGATTGGTCCCCTCGGTCCGAGTCGAACGGACACGCCCTGCGGGCGCCGGCTTCTGAAACCGGTGCGTCTGCCTATTCCGCCACGAGGGGGTTGCCTGGTCTCGGAGGCAGGACTCGAACCTGCGGCCTCGTGATCCCAAATCACGCGCGCTGCCATCTGCGCCACACCGAGCTGAAAACTGACTGGATCTGGACTCGACGATCCGATTCGAACGGATGCGGGCTTTCGCCGTCTGGGTTGCAACCAGATGCCTTCGGCCACTTGGCTACGTCGAGAGAATTGGCACCTCGTGCACGATTCGAACGTGCGACCTCCGGCTTCGTAGACCGGCGCTCTTGATCCAGCTGAGCTAACGAGGTTCTGTGATCAAAAATCTCCTGTGGCGCCCCGTGCGGGATTCGAACCCGCGGCTTCCGGCTAGACAGGCCGGCACTCTGGCCACTGAGTTAACGGAGCAGTTGCGAAACGATCTGCAAAATGAAAGAGGCCCGGCTCCTTTCGGAATCCGGGCCTCTGCGAACAGAGTTTGAAGGGTGCTTCGACTAGGTCGTTGCGCTGCCCTTTCCCGGATGCATGTGGTCCTCGTTCCGATCAAGCCAATAGCTCGCCGGCAGGCTCAGGACACTCGCACAACCACGGCACGTCTGCGCCGTGGCCATCACCAGCACGAGCGCCATCAACCCGTTCAGGGATCGGTTGGCTGTCTTGATGTGCGGGGAGATCACGTTGAAGCGTCCTGGAAAGTGGTGCTCGATGAGCAGAGGAGGCGGACTGTAAAGAGTCTTTACGACATCGTCAACCCCTCATGCTGCGACCGCTTCGAAGTAGCGATCGAACGACGCCAGCACTGCCGCCTTGCCGCCGCCGATGATGTTTCGCCCCCAGGTGTAGCCGAAGACATCCTCGAAGTCGAAGCGCGACACCAGCGAGCGCATGCGCAGCACCTCGGCCGGCTTCATCGGGATCAGGTTCGGATAGCTGTACATGAAGGACACGTGGCGGCGGTCCTGCACGACCTGCAGCGCGTCGCCGGGGAAGAGCGCACCGCCTGCGCGTGGGCCGTCCTTCCAGTGCAGCGCGGTGCTGCCGGGGAAGTGCCCACCGCAGCGCAGCAGCGTGACGCCGGCGGACAACGGATGCTCGTCGCCCTGCCAGAAGCGCAAGCGGGGCGACGACCTGAAGACCCACTCTCGGTCGGCCTCGTGCAGCAGGATGGGCACGCCGCCCAGCGCATCGCTCCATTGCACCATCGAGGCGTAGAAGTGCGGGTGCGAGATCGCGATCAGGTCGACGCCGCCGCGCGCCTCCAAGGCGGCCAACGCCTCGTCCGTGACCACGCTCAGGCATTCCCACAACACGTTGCCAGCATCGGTGGGCAGCAGCATCGCGCGCTGGTTGATCGCGAAGTCGGGCGACAGCCCGATCCCCAGCACCCCGCCGTCGTCCTCGAGGCGCAGGGTGTGCGCGGCCGCAAGCGCCTCGTGCGAGGTCCAGCGCTGGCCCTTCCAGCCGACGTACTGGCGTTCGTCCTCGCAGACCGGGCAGTGGTCGGGCGGCGTCGTGGCGAGCGCGAACTGGGTTCCACAGGTGGCGCAGATGGGGTGGTGCATGGCGATCTCCGCAGGAATGGCTTGTCAGTGCCTGCAGGATCTCTTTCAATGTGGTCTCTTCCAAGATCCACTTTCCTGCATTTTGAACAAGCCACTTTTCGACCTCGCCCTGGATCTTCCGGCACGCGGCACGGGCGACGTGCTGCGCGCCCTGCACCACCAGCTGCGCGCCGCGATCCTCGATGGCCGCCTTGCACCCGGCCTGCGGCTGCCGGCCACCCGCGCGCTGGCACTGCTCACGGGTGTCTCGCGCAGCACCGCCTCGGGGGCCTACGACCTCCTGCTGGCCGAGGGCTACGTCGTGGGCCGCCACGGCTCGGGCACCTACGTCGCGGCACGCCAGCGCGCCGCCCCGGCCGCATCGAACGAGACGCTGGTGCGCAAGCTCGCCGCGCCGTGGCGCGGGCTCGCCACCCGGCCCGCCGCCGCAGCGCCGATGCGCTACGACTTCCGCGCCGGCTACCCGGACCAGCGCCGCTTCCCGTTCGACGTGTGGCGCCGCCTCGCGTCGCGCGAATGGCGCCAGGCCGCCCGCACGAATGGCGCCGGCAGCGATCCGCAAGGCGATCCGCGGCTGCGCGAGGCGATCGCTCACCATGTGTCGCACACCCGGGCCGTGGCCTGCGACGCGAGCAACGTCATCGTGACGGCCGGCGCGCAGCAGGCCTTCGACCTGCTGGCGCGCGTGCTCGTCACCCCCGGCCGCACGCTGGCCGCGCTCGAGAACCCGGGCTACCAGCCGCTGCACGCCTGCTTCGAGCGCGCCGGTGCGCTGCTGCACGACACGCCGGTCGACCAGCAGGGCCTGTGCGTCGACCGCCTGCCGCGCCGCGCCGACATCATCGGCGTCTCGCCATCGCACCAATCGCCGCTCGGCGTCACGATGTCGGCCCCGCGCCGCCACGCGCTGCTGGCGCACGCCCACGCCGCCGACGCGGTGGTCGTCGAGGACGACTACGACGGCGAGTTCCGCCTCGGCGGCCGCCCGCTCGATGCGCTGCAGACGCTCGACCGCGAGCAGCGTGTCTTCTACGTCGGCACCTTCTCGAAAAGCCTGTTCACGGGCCTGCGCATCGGCTTCATCGTCGCGCCGGCCTGGGCCGTGCCGGCACTGGTCGCCGCGCGGCTGGTGCACAACTGGCACGTGCCTGCAGTGAACCAGGCGACGCTGGCCGCCTTCATCGCCGAAGGCCACCTCGCACGCCACGTGCGGCGCATGCGCAGCGTCTACGCCGAGCGCCACGACACGCTGCTCGCGGCGCTGCGCAGGCACCTCGGCGACCGGCTGGTGCCGGTGCCCTCGCTGGCCGGGCTGCACCTGAGCGCCGCACTGCGGGCGCCGCAGCGCGCAGCAGACTGGCGCACGACGGCCGCGCAGGCCGGCATCCGCATCGACACGCTGGACGCGCAGGCCCGGCCGCCGTTGCGACTGAACGGCCTGGTGTTCGGCTACGGCCTGATCGAGACGGCCGACATCGAGCCCGCCATCGCCGCACTGGATCGCGCACTGAAGAAAGCGGCTTGACTCCTGAATGTGAGCATCTATCATGTTATCAACATGAGGATTACTCACGTTCAAACACGAGGAGATCGAGATGACGACTGCACATGACATGGCGCCGGCAAAAACCGGCCTGACGCTGGTGCTGGGCGGCAACGGCAAGACCGGCCGCCGCGTGGTGGAACGGCTGCGCGCGCTGGGCCGCGCGGTGCGTGTGGGCTCGCGCTCGGCGCAGCCGGCCTTCGACTGGGAAGACCGGTCGACCTGGTCGGCGGCGCTGGATGGCGTCGAAGCTGTCTACGTGAGCTACCAGCCCGACCTGGCCGTGCCCGGCGCGCTGGCGACGGTGCAGGCGTTCTACGCCCAGGCGCTGGCCAGCGGGGCGACCCGGCTGGTGCTGCTGTCGGGACGTGGCGAAGAAGAGGCGCAGCAGGCCGAGCAGGCGCTGCAGGCCACGCGCGCCGACTGGACCATCCTGCGCGCGAGCTGGTTCTGCCAGAACTTCAGCGAGAGTTTCCTGCTGGAGCCGATCCAGGCCGGCGTGGTGGCCCTGCCGGTCGCGGACATCGGCGAGCCCTTCGTCGACGTCGAGGACATCGCCGAGGTGGCGGTGGCGGCCCTCACGCAGCCGGGCCACATCGGCCAGCTGTACGAGCTGACCGGTCCGCGCGCGATCACCTTCTCGCAGGCGGTGCGCGAGATCGCGCAGTCCACCGGCCGCGACATCCGCTTCGAGCGGATCGCGCCCGAGGCCTTCCGCGCGGGGCTCGCCGAAGCGCAGCTGCCGGCGGACGTGGCCGACCTGGTGCTGTACCTGTTCACGACGGTGCTCGACGGCCGCAACCTGCCGCTGGCCGATGGCGTGCAGCGCGCGCTCGGCCGCGCACCGCGCGACTTCGCCGACTACGTGCGGCGCACCGCCGCGTCCGGCCTCTGGGCTGCCTAGGAAGCCGTCGCGGCGGCCACGCAGGCCGGCAGCGCGACCCGGTCTTCCTGGCGGCCATTCTTCGTCGCGACGATCGGCTTCTCTGCCGCGCTGCGCCACGGCTGCACCGGCCACCAGCGTGCGACCGCGGGGTCGCGCCCGGGCTCGACGCTCTGCCCCGGCTGCGGCGCGAGCACGCTGACGCCCTGGCACGCGGCCGCTGCGAGCACCCGCTCGACCGGCTCGGTCCAGCCGTGGTGGGCCAGCGCGAACAGGCCCCAGTGCACCGGCATCATCAGCTTGCCGCGCACGCGCAGGTGGGCCTGCACCGCCTGCTCCGGGCCCAGGTGCCAGTCGGGCCAGTCGGCGTCGTATTGGCCGGCCTCGATCAGCGTCAGGTCGAACGGGCCGAGGCGGGCGCCGATGTCGCTCATCGCCGGGAACAGGCCGGTGTCGCCGGAGTAGTACACGCGGTGCTGCGGTCCCGCCAGCGCGAAGCCGCTCCAGAGCGTCTTGTCCGCCTGCGGGTTGACGCGGCCGGACGCATGGCGCGCCGGCGTCGAGGTGACCGTCAGCGTGCCCACCTGCGTCGCCTGCCACCAGTCCAGTTCGACGATGCGCTGCGCCGGCACGCCCCAGCCGCGCAGGTGGCCACCGATGCCCAGCGGCACGACGAAGCGCGCGCCGCGGTCCAGCAGGGCCTTCACGGTCGGTGCGTCGAGGTGGTCGTAGTGATCGTGCGACACCAGCACCACGTCGACCGGCGGCAGCTTGTCGAGCGCGATCGGCGGCGCGAACCAGCGCTTCGGGCCGATCCAGCCCAGCGGCGACGGGCGCTCGCTCCAGATCGGGTCGACCAGCACCCGCGTGCCGTCGATCTCCAGCAGCGTCGACGAATGGCCGAACCAGGTGACGCGCAGGCCGCTCGCGGGCAGCGTCGCCAGGGCCTCGCCGTCGCTGCGCCGCACCGGCACGGGACCGTCGGGCGACTGGGCCGGTGCCGTCTCGAAGGCGCGCAGCAACGCGTCGGTCAGGTCGTTCCACATCGGCTGCGGATTGGCGAAGTGCCCGTCGTGCCATTGCGGCGAGGCTTCGACCACCGCCTGCTCGGCGGGCTCGCGGTGCAGCTGGCCGAAGCCGGTGCAGGCACTGGACAGCAGCAGGCCCACGCCTGACGCAGCGATCGCGAGGGCCCAGCCGGCCCGGCGCCACCGGTCACGCCGCATGGTGGACTCCCCGGCTCAGCGCGTAGATCTCCGACACTTCCACCACGCGGCGCGCACCGGGTTCGCGGGCCACGGCCAGCATCGCGAGGCCGACGGATTCGGTCGTCAGCAGCCCGCGCGGGAAGAGCGCGCGCAGACCGGTCAGCAGCGGCCCGAGCACGACATAGAAGCCGTGGATCCAGCCGACCTTGGAGCGCGCGCCGTGCAGGGGCTGGATCACGCCGGGGCGGAACATGTACGCGCCGCGGAACGGCAACCGCATCAGCTCGTTCTCGGTGCGGCCCTTCACGCGGGCCCACATCGTGCGGCCCTGCTCGCTCCCGTCGGTGCCGGCACCCGACACGTAGACGAAGCTGAGCTGCGGGCTCAGCCGGGCCAGCGTGTTGGCGATCGACAGCGTCAGGTCCAGCGTCAGGCGCCGGTAGTCGGCCTCCTGCATGCCGAGCGACGACACGCCGAGGCAGAAGAAGCAGGCGTCGAGGCCACCCAGTTGCCCCTCGATCGCGGACAGGTCGAGCAGGTCCGCCTGCACCAGGCTGGTCAGCTTGGGGTGCTGCACCGCCAGCGGCGTGCGGCCGACGCTGATCACTTGCGTCACATCGGCGGCGCGCAGGCATTCGCGCAGCACGCCCTGGCCCACCATGCCGGTGGCGCCGAGGATCACGACCTTCATGCAGCACTCCTCAAGGCGACGGCGGGCCAATGCTCGCCGCTCAGTTGTTCGCTCACGGTCCACAGGCGGGCCGCGGCCGCTTCGTCGCGCGCCTGGCGGGCCACGACGGCGGGGTGCACCTGTCCCTTCATTTCAAAGAAACCGTCCGGACCATAGTAGGCCGCCGCCTGCGCATCGGGCGAGGCGGCGGCGAACAGCGTCGGCAATGCGCCTTCGGCCGCCGATTGCGCGAGCCACGGCTCCAGCAGCTTGCCGATGCGTTCCAGCAGTGGCGGGCTGCTGCGGCCCAGGCGCGGGCCGGCGCTCTGCAAGCCGGTGACGGCGTAGCCGGGGTGCGATGCGAGGCTCATCAGGCCCCAGCCTGCGCTGTCGCTGCGCCGCTGCAGCTCGAAGGTGAACATCAGCATCGCAAGCTTCGACTGGGCGTACGACGACCAGGCGCTGTAGCGGCGCTCCCCTTGCAGGTCGTCGAAATGGATCGCGCCGCTGCGGTGCGCAAGGCTGCTCAGGTTGACGACACGCGCGTGTCCGGCGCTGCGCAAGGCGGGCAGCAGCCGCGCGGTCAGCGCGAAGTGCGACAGGTAGTTGGTGCCGAACTGCAGCTCGAAGCCATCGGCCGTCGCGTGGCGCGTGGGCGGTGCCATCACGCCGGCGTTGTTCACCAGCAGGTCGATCGATGCGTACCGCTGCGTCAACCGGGCCGCCAGCTGGCGCACCGCCGCCAGGCTGCCCAGGTCGCAGGCTTCGAAGCGCAGCACGGCCGACGGATGCGCCGCCGCGATGCGCGCCGCAGCCACCCGGCCCTTCGCCGCATCGCGCCCGACCAGCACCACCTCGGCGCCGGCACCGGCCAGCGCCAGCGCGGTTTCGTAGCCCAGCCCTCCGGTCGCACCGGTCACGACTGCCACGCGGCCTCGCTGGGAAGGAATGTCGTCAATGCGCCACGGCTTCATCGGGTTCTCCACAAAATAAGTGAGTAATCAAGCATTCATCAGGCAAAAAAAGGCGGCCACGTCAAGGGTGCGCGATGCCGCTCCAGAAAACCTCGAACCCGGCCTTGACGTAGTCGGTGCCGCTTCCATCGGCCGGCCCGGCCAGCACGTCCATCGTCGCGTCGGCCAGGCCGCTGAACATCGCGCCGATGAAGTGCACCGGCACGTCGCGGACGACCTTGCGGCGCACGCAGTCCTCGGCTTCGCGCAGCAACTCGACGAAGGGCGCACTGCCGGCCTCGCGCGTCTCGGGCGCGATGCGATCGGACACCCTCAGCTGGCCCATCACCTTGCACTTCAGCGGGCTCTTCATCGCCCAGTGCAGGTAGCGCGTCCAGACGTGGTGGAACTTGTCGCGCGCCGAGCCGCCGGCCGGATAGCCGCTGAGCATCGCGTCGGCGAGATCGAGCTTCAGTGCCCGGTACAGCTCGTTGACCAGCACGTCCTTGCTCGCGAAATAGGTGAACAGCGTGCCCTCGGCCACGCCGGCAGCCTTCGAGATCGCCGAGGTCGGCGTCGTCCATACGCCGCGAACGGCGAATTCCTCGATGGCGGCATCGAGGATGGCGTTGCGCTTGTCCTCGCTTCGGGGTCGGGCCACGGTCACCTTCAATTAATTGAGCAAGTACTCAATCATAATGAGCGACGCCGGCCCGGTCAAGCACTGGTGCAAAATCCCGCGCGATGGACTATCCCGGCAATCTTTTCGTGGTGGCGGCTCCCAGCGGTGCCGGCAAGTCGAGCCTCGTGAAGGCCTTGCTGGAGCTGGATTCGCACCTCGTGGTCTCGATCTCGCACACGACGCGCGCGCCGCGCGGGCAGGAGCAGGACGGCCGCGAATACCACTTCATCAGCGCCGACGCCTTCCGCGCCAAGATCGCGGCCGGCGACTTCTTCGAATGGGCCGAGGTGCACGGCAACCTGTACGGCACCTCGCGCCGCGAGATCGAGGAACGCATCGCCGGCGGCCAGGACGTCGTGCTCGAGATCGACTGGCAGGGCGCGCTGCAGATCAAGCGGCTGTTCCCGAATGCGATCCTGATCTTCATCCTGCCGCCCAGCTGGGAAGAGCTGGCGCAGCGCCTGAACCGCCGCGGCGAGGACCATCCCGACGTGATCGAGCAACGGCTGGCCAACGCACGCATCGAGGTGGCGCAAGCCCGACATTTCGACTTCGTTATAATCAACGCTCTCTTCGAGACGGCGCTCTTCGACCTGAAAGCGATCGTCCACTCGCAGCGCCTCAAGTACGCCGCACAGCAAAGAGGCAGACCCGCCGTCTTTGCGAACCTGAACCTCAGCTGATTCGCCTACCGGAGTACGTCCATGGCCCGCATCACCGTCGAAGACTGCCTGACCAAGATCCCGAACCGCTTCCAGCTGGTGCTGGCCGCCACCTACCGCGCGCGCATGCTGAGCCAGGGCCACGCGCCGAAGATCGAGACCAAGAACAAGCCCGTCGTGACCGCGCTGCGCGAGATCGCCGCCGGCGAGATCGGCATCGAGATGCTGCGCAAAGTGCCCGTCTGAGCGACCGGCGCCTTCATCAGCAACGGCCCTTCGGGGCCGTTCGTGTTTTCCCTCGCTCCATCCATCGCCCAGCCCATGCGGCGGCGTCGGGCGCCAATCCGCGATAAATTCCGGAGATGAATGCCCGTTCTTCGGCTGCTGCCCTGCGTGAAGCGCCCCCGGCCCCGGGCCGCGGCGACAGCACGCCGGTGCCGGCCGCCACGAAGGACGCCGCGGCCGCCTCGTTCGCCGCGCTGACCCACAAGCTCGACTACCTCGACGCCGCCGACATCAAGCGCGTGCGCGAGGCCTACCGCTTCGCCGACGAGGCCCACCTGGGCCAGTTCCGCGCCAGCGGCGAGCCCTACATCACCCACCCCATTGCCGTCGCCGGCCTGTGTGCCGACTGGAAGCTCGATGCGCAGGCCATCATGGCCGCGCTGATGCACGACGCGATGGAGGATTGCGGCGTCACCAAGGCCGAGCTGATTGAGCGTTTCGGCTCGTCCACCGCCGACCTGGTCGACGGCCTCACCAAGCTCGACAAGCTGCAGTTCTCGACGCGCGAGGAATCGCAGGCCGAATCGTTCCGCAAGATGCTGCTCGCGATGGCGCGCGACGTGCGCGTGATCCTGATCAAGCTGGCCGACCGGCTGCACAACATGCGCACGATGGACGCGATGGCGCCGGCCAAGCGCATGCGCATCGCACGCGAGACGCTCGACATCTACGCGCCGATCGCCCACCGCCTGGGCCTGAACCAGACCTACCGCGAGCTGCAGGAGCTGTCGTTCCAGCACACCCGGCCGTGGCGCCACGCGGCGCTGTCGAAGGCGGTGCTGCGCGCGCGCGGCTACCGGCGCGACATCGTCGAGCGCATCCAGCGCGAGGTCGAGAAGGCCTTTGCCGATTCGCCCATGCCGATGCACCAGAAGGTGCAGGTCTACGGCCGCGAGAAAACGCTGTTCTCGATCTACAGCAAGATGCGCGAGAAGCACTTCAGCTTCGCGCAGGTCAACGACATCTTCGGCTTCCGCATCGTCGTCGGCACGCTGCCCGAGTGCTACCTCGCGCTGGGCGTGCTGCACCAGCTGTACAAGCCGCTGCCGGGGCGCTTCAAGGACTACATCGCGATCCCGAAGGCCAACGGCTACCAGTCGCTGCACACCACGCTGGTGAGCCCGCTGGGCACGGCGGTCGAGTTCCAGATCCGCACCGAGCCGATGCATGCGGTGGCCGAGAAGGGCATCGCCGCGCACTGGATGTACAAGGCCGGCGGCGGCCACGCGCATGACGCGCAGCGCCTCGGGTCGATGTGGCTGCAGTCGCTGATCGACATCCAGGACGAGACGCGCGACGCCAACGAGTTCCTCGAGCACGTCAAGATCGACCTGTTCCCCGACGCGGTCTACGTGTTCACGCCGAAGTCGAAGATCATGGCGCTGCCGCGCGGCGCGACGCCGGTCGACTTCGCGTACGCGATCCACTCCGACGTCGGCGACCACTGCGTCGCGGCCAAGGTCAACGGCGACCCGGTCGCGCTGCGCACCGAGCTGCGCAGCGGCGACGTGGTCGAGGTCGTCACCGCACCCGGTGCGCGGCCCAACCCGGCCTGGCTGAACTTCGTGCGCACCGGCCGGGCGCGCTCGAAGATCCGGCACTACCTGAAGAACATGGAGCAGGAAGAATCGCAGCAGCTGGGCGAGAAGCTGCTCGCGCAGGCGCTGCGCGCCGAGGGCCTGAACCTGCCCACCAGCGACCCGGCCGATGCCGCGGCCGCCGCGCTGTGGCAGCAGCTCGCGCGATGGAGCGGCAACCGCTCGCGCGCCGAGCTGCTGATCGACGTCGGCCTGGGCCGCAAGATCGCCACCATCGTCGCGAAGCGGCTGGCCCAGATGATGGGCGAGCGCGGCGAGCGCCCCGATGCGCTGACGCTGACGATGGGCCGCTACGCCTCCGACGACAACGCGCCGTCGCAGGGCCTGGTGGTGATCGACGGCAGCGAGGGCGCGTCGGTGCAGATGGCGCCGTGCTGCCGGCCGATCCCGGGCGACGCGATCGTCGGCTACCTCGGGCGCGGCGAGGGCCTGCTGGTGCACACCGTCGACTGCTCCACCGCGAAGCGCCTGTTCGAGCGCGACAGCGAGCGCTGGATGACAGTCGAGTGGGCGGAAGAACCGGTGCGCGCCTTCGAGACCGGCGTGACGCTGCTGCTGAAGAACGGCAAGGGCGTGCTGGCCCAGGTGGCGGCCGCGGTCAGCGAGGCCGAGGCCGACATCACCCACATCGACATGGACGACGAGCCGGCGGCGCAGACGATCGAGTTGCGCCTGCTGCTGAGCGTGCGCGACCGGCTGCACCTGGCCGACGTGATGCGCACGCTGCGTCGCGCCGCGCCGGTGCTGCGCGTCACGCGCGTCAAGCCCTGACGACCCGGATTGGCATCCGGGCTACGGGAATTGGCAGCCCGGATGCCAATCCGGGTCACGGCTTCGGATAAGACACCTCCAGCACCTCGATCCGCTCCAATCCCCCCGGCGTCATCAGCTGCACCTCGTCGCCCACGCGCGCCTTCAGCAGCGCCCGCGCGATCGGCGCGATCCAGCTGACCTCGCCCTTGCTGCTGTCCGACTCGTCGATGCCTTTGATCGTGATCGTGCGCTCGTCGCCGCGCTCGTTCGCGTAGGTCACGGTCGCGCCGAAGAACACCTGGTCGTTGCCGTGGTGCAGCGACGGGTCGGCCACCTCGGCGATGTCGAGCCGCTTGGTCAGGAAGCGGATGCGGCGGTCGATCTCGCGCAGCCGCTTCTTGCCGTACAGGTAGTCGCCGTTCTCGGAGCGGTCGCCGTTCTTCGCCGCCCACGACACCACCTCGACCACCTTGGGCCGCTCGTCGTCGAGCAGCGTCAGCAGCTCGTGCCGCAGCGCCTGGTAGCCGGCCGGGGTGACGTAGTTGCGCGTGCCCTGCGGCAACGCGGGCAGGCCCACGTCGTCATCGTCGTCGTCGGATTCGGTCTCTTTGGTGAACGCCTTGCTCATGCCCGCAATTTGAACCCATCAACAGGCCGCCATGCACGCAGGGTGATTGAATTGCCTAACCGGTTAGGCAGAATCAAGCCATTCCACGGCCAATCGGAGATCGCCATGTACACCTTGTTCGCCACCCCCGGATCCGTCGGCTGCGCGGCGGTCGACGCCGCCTTGCACCTGTGCGGCGTGCCGTTCGAGACCGTCGAGGCGGCCCCGTGGACCGAATCGCCCGGCCGCGATCGGCTGAAGGCCGCCAACCCGCTGGTGCAGGTCCCGACGCTGCAGGGCCCGTCCGGCGAACTGCTGACCGAGACCGCCGCGATCCTGATCCATCTCGGGCTCACGCACCCAGGCGCGCAGCTGCTGCCGGCCGATGCCGCGGCGCGCGCGCACGACCTGCGCGGCATGGTCTACCTGGTCGCCAACATCTATCCGGCGATCACGGTGATCGACTTCCCGGAGCGCTTCTGCGAGGCCTGCAGCGACGTCGACGCCCAGCGCATCCGCGCGCAGACGCGCAAGCACCTGCACGGCCTGTGGGAGGTGTTCGCCGACAGCTTCCCGCTGCCCGCTGACGCGCCGGGCGCGCTCGACCTGATGGCCGCGGCGCTGTCCAAGTGCTTCGGCACCCGCCCCCACCTCGCCCGGGCACGGCCGGCCTTCGCCGCCCGGCTCTCGCACATCGACGCCCACCCGCGCTTCGCCGCCACCGAGCAACGCTACTGGCCGGACAAGCGCTGATGGCGCCGGTGCCGGGCGTCTCGGCCGGCGTCGGCGGCACGCTGGCGCTGGAGTTCGCCAACACCGCCGGCGATCACCTGTCCGACACGCCGTCCGAGCGCCTGTTCAGCTGGGCCCGCTTCGCGCAGTGGTGCCTCGAACAGGACCTGGTCGATGCCCGCGGTGCCGCGGCGCTGAAGGCTTGCAGCGACGACCTGGCGCCGGTCACGGCCGTGCGCGATGCGGTGTTCCGCACCACCCTTGCGATCGCCGAGGCCACCAAGCCGCCGGCGGCCGCGCTGGCGCTGCTGAACGACCTGGCGGCCGGCGACGGCCCGCGCGTCAGCATCACGCAGGCGGGACTGCGCTGGCGCGGCAACGCCGACGACTCGGCCGCTGCGCTGCGCACGCTGCTGGCGCGCGAGGCGCTGTCGCTGTGCTGTTCGCCGCGCGCTGCGCGCATCCGGCTGTGCGCCGGCCCGCTGTGCGGCTGGCTGTTCCTCGACGACAGCCGCGGTGCGCCGCGCCGCTGGTGTTCGATGGGCGATTGCGGCAACCGCGCGAAGCTGCAGCGGCACTACCAGCGTCGCAAGGCCGGCTGAACTGCAACAGCGGTTCCCCTGCGGCGCCCCAGCGTGTACCCTTGGCGCTGTTGTCCGGCTTCCCCTCTCTCCCATGCGCCTGCTCTGGTCCCTGCCCCTCCTCGCCCTGCCGCTGATGGCCCAGGCCGCCCAGGCCACGGCGCCCGCCGACACCGCGAAGCCCGCAGAGCGCTGCGAGACCGCGGTTGCCGACACCATCCGCGAGATGCGTGGCAAGGAAGCGCGCGACATCGAGTTCATCGCCGCCCAGCGCTCGCTGCTGCCGGCCACCGGCGACGAGACGACGGTGAAGGGCGCCGGCCGCTACAAGACCGCGGCCACCGGCGTGCACGGCTTCACCTACCGCTGCGCCTACAACGCCGAATCCAACGAGACCTCGGGCGTCGTGTTCCGCGAGACCGCCAGCAGCCGGCCGGCCGCCGAGAAGGCCTGGGAGCCCGACCTGAGCAAGGTTTCGCCCGACACCTGCGAAACCGCGATCGCCGCGGCACTGAAGGACAAGTACCCGCGCGTCGGCCGCATCGCCTTCGATGCCGACACGCGCAAGCTGCTGCCGGCCCCGAACGACGACACCTGGCTCGATGGCCAGGGCGCGGTCGAGCGCGCGCCGGGGATGAGCTCGATCCCGTTCACCTACCGCTGCGCGTTCCAGGCGCGCACCGGGCGGCTGGTCAGCGCGCAGCCGCAGCCGTAGCCGAAGACGCCGCTGCCGCCCGCGTGCGCGTGCCCGGGTGCAGCGCGGCCCACAGCCCGACAGCCCCGATCAGCACCCATGCGGCGCCCGCGATCGCGTCGTTGCGGCTGCCGAGCAGGCCCAGGCCCCAGCCGATGAAGGGGGCCGCGATGTGCACGCCGAAGCCGACCACCGCGGCCTGCCAGGCCCAGCGCTGCAGCCCGATCGCGAGCATCGCCGTGACCCCGTGCAGCACCAGCATGTAGGCGCCGAGTGCCAGCGCGATCACCCGCGGCGCCCCGTCCTGCTCGTACAGCCGCGCGCAGAAGTACAGGTAGCCGACGTTGCACAGCAGCAGGCACAGCGTGGCCACCTGCACCCGGTCGGGTGCGCGGGTCAGCGCCCAGAGGATGGCCGCCAGGATGGCCAGCGTGAACGCGGCGCCGAGGGCGGCCAGCAGGATCAGCACGAACATGGGCGATGCAGTGGGCAGTGAAGAATGCCGCGCATTGTCCGTCAGCGCGACACGCCCGACCGCAGCAGCGGCAGGTAGGCGGGGAACTGCGAGATGTCGTTGTGCCCGGCACCGTCGATCACCTGCAGCGTCGCGATGCCGGGCGCGAAACTCGCGAACAGGCGCTCGCTGCTGGCAAGCGGGATCACCTCGTCCCGCTCGGCCACGAGCAGCAGCGTGGGCACCGCGATGGCCGGTGCCAGGCGCCACGATTCGTACTTGTCCTGCAGCAGCCAGCGCACCGGGAACCCGCGGAACTGCGCAGCCGCCAGTTCCTGGATGCTGTCGTAGGGCGTCACCAGCACGAGGCGATCGACCGGCCGCTCGCGCGCCAGCTGCAACGCGATGCCGGTGCCCAGGCTGCGGCCGATCGCCGCGACCTGCGGATGCTGCGCCTTGACGAGGTCGAACAAGGCCAGCGCGTCGCGCTGCAGTGCCGCTTCGGACGGCGAACCGCTGCTGCCGCCGTAGCCGCGGTAGTGCATCAGGTACAGCGCGTGCTCGGGAAAGGCCTGCGACAAGGCCGGCAGGCTCAAGGCCACGTCCTCGGCATTGCCGCCGAAGTAGACCAGCGCCCGCGGACCGGCATGCGGGCGCACCGACACCAGCACTTCGGCGTCGGGCACGCGCAGCTTGAACGGCGCCGTGGCCGCCGCCGACCGCGGCTGCGGAAAGTAGAGGAACGAACGCTGCAACGCATACAGCGCAGCGCACAAGCCGAGGTAGCCGAGGACCACGACCGCCAGCAGCCCGGCCAGCAGCTTCAGCATGCGGTGGCCTGGAGCATGCGTTCGTAGACCGACAGGTCGCCGGCCGAGAAGCAGCAGAAGATCACCTGCTGCAGCGAGGGGAAGTTCGGCGCCTCGGCTCGCACGGTGCCGATTGCCACGGCGGCAGCCGCCTCGATCGGGTAACCGTAGATACCGGTGCTGATGCTCGGGAAAGCCATCGCCTGTGCGCCCTTCGCCGCGGCCAGGGCGAGCGAGCACCGGTAGCATGACGCCAGCAGTTCCGGTTCGCCATGGCCGCCGCCACGCCACACCGGCCCGACGGTGTGGACGATGAAGCGCGCCGGCAGGCGGTATCCGCGCGTCAGCTTGGCCTCGCCAGTCTTGCAGCCGCCGAGCAGGCGGCATTCGTGCAGCAGGTCGGGGCCCGCGGCGCGGTGGATGGCGCCATCGACGCCGCCTCCGCCCAGCAGCGAGGCGTTGGCGGCGTTGACGATGGCGTCGACCGCGAGGGTCGTGATGTCGGCTTGCCGGGCGAGCAGTTGGAGTGCCATCAGCGAAGCTGCCTCAGCAGGTCGACATACGCGCCCTCGACCAGCTGCTGCGGCGACACGTCGAGCCGCGCCATCAGCGCATGCGCCTCGGCCACGCCGGCCTGCGCCGGCTCGTCGTGCGCCAGCACGACCTCCAGCTCCAGGAAGTCGCCCAGGCCCTCGACGCGGTCGAGGTGCACGCGCGTGCGTCCCACCAGGTACAGCGTGCGGTGCTTGCGCACCCTGCCGGCCTGGCCATGGGCCAGCGTCAGCGCTTCGCGCAGCGAGGCCGGGTCGGCGGTCGGCGAGCGCACGTAGAACGATTCCTTGGGGCCGGCCTGGTCGGCGCGGCGGTAGAAGATCAGCTCGCCGTCGGTGTCCGAGAAGCTGCGCAGCTTCAGGCGGCCGTTGGCGCAGCGGAAGAAGGTGTCGTCCTGCAGGATGGGGATCGGCCCCTGCTGCGCCAGCGCGGCAACGCGCGGCGCGAGGGCCTCGACGCTGGCGATGCGGGCCTTGATCTCGATGTTGCGGGCCATGGGCTGGAGCGGCAGTCTGCGGGGCTGCCCAGTCTACGGGCTGTCGCCGGGTGGTTCCAGCGGCCAGTCGCGCGCGGCACCTGCATCGCACTTGCGGCACGCCAGCATCCGGCCGAGCGTCGCCGCCCGGCCCTGCGGCGTGACGACCCACGGACGGCTCTGCCACGGCGGGTCGTGGCGCACGTGCTGGTTGTGGCCGCAGGCCAGGCGCGCGACCCAGTGGTGCTCCGCGTCCTGGTGGAAGCCGACGATCGGCTGGTCCATCTCACACCCGCGGCGGCGGCGTCGACGGGCCCAGGTCGCCGCGCGGCCCGGCCAGCACGACCACGTAGCCGTCCGGGTCGCGCAACCAGATCTCGCGGTGCTGCGCGTTCGGGTTGACCTCCGGTCCCTCCAGCACCTGCGCGGCCTGCTGGCGCACGCGCAGCACCGCGGCGTCGAAGTCCTCGGTCTCGAACCACAGCAGCGTGCCGTTGCCGCGCGCCTTGATGTCGGGCCGGCCGAGGTGCGGGTGGTGGTGCGCATCCCAGTGATGCAGCTGCATCACCATGCGCTCGCCCGACATCAGCTGTTCGTAGTCGGGGCCGCCGTGGCCGCTTCGCAGGCCCAGCACGCACTGGTACCAGCGGCTGCTCGATTCGACATCGCGCACGGCGATCAGGGGTTGGGGCGACATGGCTCGACGCGTTGGACGGAACGGTCGGGGGACTATGTCACAGGCCCCCGCCGGCCGTCATGCGGATGGCCCCAAGGACATCCGTCAGAGGTAGTGGACGGCCGCCCATCCGATCACGCCGGGCAGGGTGATCAGCAGCGCGACCACCCCCAGGCAACCGCGCTTGCCGCCGGCCGCGGAAGACGCGGGCGTGCGCTTGGCGCTCTTGGCCTGCTCGGCGTGCAGGGCCTGCTTCACCTGGTTCGCCTCGCGGCGCGCCATCATCGAGGCCGGCCCGTGCGTTCGGTTCTGGATCACCGATTGCGAGCCGCGCCAGCGCGTGTGGCAGGCATTGCAGAAGAACTTGCGCTCGCCCTGCTCGTAGGCCAGCAGCGTGCGGCGGGAATGCGTGAACTGCTTGGTGCAGTTGGCGCAGGTGAAGCGCAGGTTGGCCGGCCCGCGCACGCCGGTGCCGCGGCCGACCGTGCGGGTCTGCCGGCGCCGCGCGCGCACGACCAGCAGGCCGGCGACGAAGGCGAGCGCAGCGACCAGGATGGCAAGCAGTTCAGGGCTGAAATCCATGAGAAGGCGATAACCGGTTCCATCAGGCAGGGCGGACGGGTGCCCGCGCAACGCGCGTCGATGCTAGCGGCTTGCAGGCCCCTGCGCGGCGGCCCGGGGGTTCACGCGGGGTAAGCGGCGTGTCGAAATGCCTGCGATCGGCCGGTTCGCGCCCGGCAATGTGGCGTATTCGGTCAGGCGGCAGCGCGTCGCGGACTGGCGCCGGCCCCGATCAGCACGGCGGCCAATGCCGACAGCCCACCCCCCAGCCACATCGCACCCGACACGCCGACGCCATCGACCGCCAACCCGCCGAACAGCGCCCCCGACGCGATCGCCACCTGGAACGCCGTGACGAGCAGCGCCTGGCCGGCCTCGGGCGCATCGGGCAAGGCTTCGAGCATCCAGGTCGTCATCGCCACCGGCATGAAACCGAACGCGATGCCCCAGGCCAGCGTCACCAGCGCGCCGCCGACCAGCCCGCTGCCGAACATCGCCGACACCAGCAGCGTCGCCGCGATCAAGGCGGCCGTGATGAACGCGATGCCGCGCGCGCCGCGGGCCGCCAGTCGCCCGCCGAAGAAGGTGCCGACGAAGCCGGCCACGCCGTAGACCAGCAGCAGCGGCGTCACGATCGCCGGCGGCTGGCCGAACACCTGCAGCAGCATCGGTGTCAGGTAGGTGTAGGCCGCGAAGTGCCCGGCCACCAGGAACAGCGTCACCAGCAGCCCCATGCGCGCCCCGCCGCGCACCAACGGCGTCAGCAGGTCGCGCAGCTTCGTCGCGCGGGCCGGGGGCATCGGCGACAGCAGCTTCAGCTGGAAGGCGAGCACGATCGCCGCCACCACCGCGGCCGCGCCGAAGGCCGCGCGCCAGCCGATCAGGTTGCTGAGCAGCGAGCCCGCCGGCACGCCGGCGACCGTGGCCACCGAGATGCCGGTGAGCACGTACGACATCGCCCGCGCTTGTTGCGCCGGCGGCACCAGGTAGGCGGTGGCGCCCGGCGCAAAGGTCCAGAAGCCGCCGACGCACAGGCCGAGCAGCAGCCGCGCGACCAGCATCGTCGCGAAGTTCGGCGCCAGCGCCGCGAGCAGGTTGGATGCGACCAGCAGCGCCGACAACGCGATCAGCACCGAGCGCCGGTCGAGCCGCCCCGACGCGACGATCAAGGCCGGCCCGGCAATCGCCGCGACCACGCCCGGCATCGTGACCATCAGTCCGGCCGTGCCTTCGGACACCTGCAGCGTGGCGGCGATGTTGGGCAGCAGCCCGATCGGCAGGAACTCGGTGGTGACGGTCGCGAAGGCGCCGACGCCCAGCGACGCGACCGCCAGCCATGCCGATGCAGGTGCATCCGCCGCCGCGCGAGGTGCCGCCAGCGCATCGGCACCTGCGCCATCGAGAGTGAGTTGTTCAGTGCGGGTCAAGGTTGATTCTCCAAAATGTGTATATCAAAATAACAATTACGCGAAAAAAATTCAGCGATCCTTGCGCACGCTCTTGACCACGTCGGCCAGCGTCTGCTGCGCGAGGCTTTGCTCGAAGCCGTGCTGCGCCTGCTGCAGCACGTCGACCATGCAGTCCTTGATGTTGCGGCTGACGCAGCAGGTCTTGTCGACCGGGTAGCTGTGGACGGCGATGCTCGCCGTCGCCTGGCTGGCCTGGTAGATGTCGAGCAGCGTGATCTTCGAAGCCGGCCGCGCCAGCGCGCACGCGCCGTTCTTGCCTCGCGTGGTGCTCACCAGGCCGGCCTTGACCAGCTTGGAGACCACGCGGCGCACGAAGCTCGGGTCGGCGTTGACGCTGCTGGCCAGCTCGGCCGAACGCAGCTCGTGCCCCTCTGCCGTGCCCAGCACCGCCATCACGTGCGACGCGACGGAGAACTGGACGTTGGCGTGCGACATATTGTGATTATTGAGATCACAATATTTGCCGTCAACGCGGGCGGCGGGCGACCCTGTCAGCCGCGTGGGTTCAGGTTCAGGTGTTTGTAGATGGCGCCCGGCGGGGCGTACGGGTTCTGGGACAGGGGTCACCGGCTTGCGGTCAGCGCAGAGCCTTGCGAACCACCAGCTTCAAGCCCGACCAGGTTTCATCGACCGCGCAGACCTTGACGTCGACGAAGCCGAGCGGCAACGCGAGTTCGCGGATCGTGTCCTCGGTGATGTCGGTCGGCCGCTTCGAACTCTTCTTGGGCCAGGAGACCCACAGCATGGCGTCGGGCCGCAGGGTCTTGCGCAGGCGCTCGAGGTGGGCCGACAAGTCGGCGCGGCGGGTGACGAAGACGTGCGCAATGTCGGTCGTGGCCGAGGCCTGCCCGCAGAAGCGCACCTCGGGGGGCAACGGCATGAGCAGTTGCCGGTATTCAGGCGGCGCGCCCGAAACGGCCACCTCGGTGCCGTCCTTGATGCCGAGCTTCTTGGAGAGAGGCGTGCCGGAGTAGCCGGCGGGAGAGACGGTCTGCACGGTCTGGAGGCTACCAATGTTTGGCAGCATCACCAAGCCGCGCCGGCTCAGGCCGCCGCCATCCCCTGCCCGTTCAGCCTGAACGTCCCGATGATCCCGCTCAGCCGCAGCGCCTGGTCCTTCAGGCTTTCGGCCGCGGCGGCCGACTCTTCCACCAGCGCCGCGTTCTGCTGCGTCATCTGGTCGAGCTGGCTCACCGCGACGTTGACCTGGCCGATGCCCTGGCTCTGCTCGGTCGATGCGGCGCTGATCTCGCTGATCATGTCGGTCACGCGCTTCACGCTGACGACGATCTCGTCCATCGTCGTGCCGGCGTCCTGCACCAGGCGGCTGCCGGCCTCGACCTTGTCGACGCTCTGGCCGATCAGGCCCTTGATCTCGCGCGCCGCGTCGGCGCTGCGCTGCGCGAGGCTGCGCACCTCGGCCGCCACCACCGCGAAGCCGCGGCCCTGCTCGCCGGCCCGCGCCGCTTCCACCGCGGCATTCAGCGCCAGGATGTTGGTCTGGAACGCGATGCCGTCTATCACGCCGATGATGTCGGCGATCTTCTTCGAGCTGGTGTTGATCTCGTCCATCGTCGAGACCACCTGCGACACGACCGAGCCGCCGCGCTGCGCCACCTGCGCCGCCGACGAGGCCAGCTGCGAGGCCTGCGAGGCCGACTCGGCGCTCTGGCGCACCGTGCCGGTCAGCTGCTCCATCGACGCGGCCGATTGCTGCAGGTTGCTCGCGGCCTGCTCAGTGCGCGCGCTCAGGTCCTGGTTGCCGCTCGCGATCTGCGTGCTCGCGGTCGAGATGCCGTCGGCCACACCGCGCACCTCGGCCAGCGTGCGCGTCAGCGCGCCGCGCATCGCGTCGATCGAGCGCAGCAGGCGGCCGGTCTCGTCCTGCGCGTAGCGGCCTTGCGGCGCGGCGCTCAGGTCCATGTGCGCGATCGCGTCGGCCATCGCTTCGGCGCGGCGCAGCGGCACCGTGATGCTGCGCGCCAGCCAGGTGGCGAGCGCCGCGCCGGCCAGCAGCATCAGCCCCGCGCTCGCCAGCAGCAGCAGCGTCGCGCTGGCGCGACGCGCCTCGGCGGCGCGCGCGCCGGCATCCAGCTGGTCGCGCTGCGAATTGCACAGCGCCTGCACCGCGTCGATGTACTCGCGCGACTTGGGCTCGAACTGCTCGGCAAACGCGCGCGCGGCGCCGTCGGCGTCGCCGGCCTTCTTCAGCTTGCTGACCTCTTCGCGCGCGGCGAGGTAGGCGCGGCGCAGCTCGCCGACCTTCGCGAACAGCGCCTGCTCCTGCGGCGTGTTCATCTGCAGCTCGATCTGCTTCTGCAGCTCGGTGGTCTGGCGGATCGACTCGGCGGTCGCGCCGGCGAAATATTCGACCAGGCTCGGGTCGCTGCTCTTCGCGATGGCGGCCGCACGCTGCACGCCCGAGGTGGTGTGGCGCAGCCAGTCCGACAGCGCGCGTTCGGTCTTCACGCTGTCGGAGACCATCACGTCGATGTCGGCGCCCACCTGGCGCAGCGTGCGAACCGCGTAAAGGCTGCTGGCCGCGGACAGGCCCAGGATCAGGCCGAGGACGACGGCAAGGCGTTTTCCGATGGAGAGGTTGGCGAGGGACATGAGGGTCAGATAAGGGGGAGTGACCGCCCCTTATCGACCGCTGGTCAGGCCACTTGAGTGCCGGTTCGTGACGTGTTCAACGGTCCAGCGCCGGCCGCTTCGGATCGAAGGCCCAGCCGGGATGCAGGTACTGCATGGCCACCGCGTCGTCGCGCGAGCCCAGGCCATGCTGCAGGTACAGCTGGTGCGCCTTGTCGACCTCGGCCATGTCGAGCTCGACCCCCAGGCCCGGGCGCTTGGGCACCTGCACGTGGCCGCCCTCGATGCGCAGCGGCTCTTTGGTGATGCGCTGGCCGTCCTGCCAGATCCAGTGCGTGTCGATCGCGGTGACCTTGCCCGGCGCCGCGGCGCCCACCTGCGTGAACATCGCGAGCGAGACGTCGAAGTGGTTGTTCGAGTGCGAGCCCCAGGTCAGGCCCCAGTCGCGGCAGGTCTGGGCCACGCGCACCGAGCCGGCCATGGTCCAGAAATGCGGATCGGCCAGCGGGATGTCGACCGACTGCAGCGCCAGCGCATGGCTCAGCTGGCGCCAGTCGGTCGCGATCATGTTGGTGGCGGTGGGCAGGCCGGTGGCGCGGCGGAACTCGGCCATCACCTCGCGGCCCGAGAAGCCGGCCTCGGCGCCGCACGGGTCTTCGGCATAGGCGACGACGCCGCGCATGTCGCGCATCAGCCGGATCGCATCCTTCAGCAGCCAGCCGCCGTTCGGGTCCAGCGTGATGCGGGCGGTGGGAAAGCGCTCGTGCAGCGCGCGGATCACCTCCACCTCTTCATCGCCGCGCAACACGCCGCCCTTCAGCTTGAAGTCGTTGAAGCCGTAGCGGGCCCGCGCGGCCTCGGCCAGGCGCACGATGGCGGCGGCGTCCATCGCCTTCTCGTGGCGCAGGCGCTGCCAGTCGTCGGCAGCGTCGGCTTCGCGCGCGTACGGCAGGTCGGTCTTGTCGCGGTCGCCGACGAAGAACAGGTAGCCCAGCACCTCGACCGCATCGCGCTGCTGGCCTTCGCCGAGCAGCGCGGCCACCGGCACGCCCAGGTGCTGGCCCAGCAGGTCGAGCAATGCCGACTCGATGGCGGTGACGGCGTGGATGGTGGTGCGCAGGTCGAAGGTCTGCAGTCCGCGGCCGCCGCTGTCGCGGTCGGCGAACTGGCGCTGCACGGCTTGCAGCACCTGCTGGTGGTTGCCGAGCGGCTGGCCGACGACGAGCGGGCTCGCATCCTCGAGCGTCTGGCGGATCTTCTCGCCGCCGGGCACCTCGCCGACGCCGGTGTTGCCGGCGCTGTCGGTGAGGATCAGCAGGTTGCGCGTGAAGAACGGGCCATGGGCGCCGCTCAGGTTGAGCAGCATGCCGTCGCGCCCGGCGATGGGGATGGCGCGCAGCGAGGTGATCTTGGGAGCAGACATGGATTCAAGCTGTTGGAGGTTTGAGGCACAAAACCCGGGTTGGCATCCGGGCTACGCGGAAGCGAAGCGGGCGAGCGATCGAGCCACTCGCGAGGATCCGGCTTTGCCGGGCCGATGCGAGGCGCCCCTTGGGGGCAGGAGCGCAGCGACTGGGGGGCTCATCCATCAGTCTGCAGTGATTTTTCCGGTGTCGATGACGGTCTTCCAGCGTGCGAATTCCTTCTGCTGGAAAGCGGTGAACTGCGCCGGCGTGTTGCCGACGATCTCGAAGCCGACCGACGTGAACTGCTGCTTCACCTGCGGATCGTTCAGCGCGGCGACGATGGCGGCATGCGCCTTCGTGCGCACGTCGGCCGGCAGGCCCTTCGGCGCGGCGATGCCCTGCCACGAGTAGACGGCGAGGTTCTTCACACCCACCTCGTCGAAGGTCGGCACCTCCGGCAGCACCGGCGAGCGCTTGTCGCCGGTGACGGCCAATGCGCGCAGCTTGCCGGCCCGGATGTGCTGCAGCACCGCGTTGACGTTCTGGAACGAGGCGTCCACCTGGCCGCCCAGCAGGTCGGAGATGGCCGGTGCGCCGCCCTTGTACGGGATGTGCGAGCCGCTGGTGCCGGTCTGCTGCCAGAACAGCTCGGCCGTCAGGTGGTCGCTCGAGCCATTGCCCGACGACGCGAACGTCATCTTGCCGGGGTTGCCCTTCTCGAACGCGATGACATCGGCCACGCTCTTGTGCGGCGAGGCCGCAGGCACCACCAGCACGTTGGGCGCCTGCACCGCGATCGTGATCAGGTCGAAGTCGTGCAGCGCGTCGTACTGCACGCCCTTGATCAGGTGCGGTGCGATCACCAGCGGGCCGAGTGAGGTGACCAGGAAGATGCTGCCGTCCGGTGGCGAACGCTTCACCTGCGCGGCGCCGATCGTGCCGGTGGCACCGGCCTTGTTGTCGACGATGAAGTTCTGCTTCAAGGCTTCGCCCAGCTTGGGCGCGATCGCGCGGGCCACCGAGTCGGTCGAGCCGCCGGGCGGGAATGGCACCAGCAGCGTGACGGGCTTGTCGGGCCAGGCCTGGGCCTGGGCGCCGGTGATGGAAGCGCAGGCAAGAGCCAGCGCGAGAAGAAGCTTGGGCATGAAACGTCTCCAGCAGGTTCGATCTGATTGTTAACGTTAACAATACGCCTTCTGAAAGACCTCTTGCGCAAGGGTTTACCCTCAATTTCGTGGCTTCAGCTGCTCGCCCGCTCGACGATCGAGAACCCGACGTCGATCACGCGCTGCGCCAGCGTCTCGCGGCTCGCCCGGCTGACGATGCACTGCGCTGCCAGCTCGCCGATCTGCCGCGGGTCGACGCGCACGCTGGTCAGCGCCGGGTCCAGGTCGGCGGCAAAGTTCAGGTCGCCGAAGCCGACCACCGCCAATTGCCTTGGCACCGCGATGCCGCGCGCATGAGCCTCGGTCAGCACGCCCAGCGCCACCAGGTCGGAACTGCAGAACACGGCATCGGTGTCGGGTGCGTGCCGCAGCACCTCGCCGAGCGCGGAACGCCCATGCCCCAGCCGGGTCGGTGCCGGCACGAACTGCAGCATCGGTTCGACCAAGCCGTGCGCCATCGCCTCGGCCACAAAGGCTGCGGCCCGTCGCCGCGCGCGCGGGTCGTCGCCGCCGATCACGGCCAGCCTGCGCCGTCCGCGCTGCGCGAAGAAGCCCGCCACCGCACGCCCCACCGCCTCGTGCGAGAAGCCCACCAGCACGTCGATCGGGTCGGCCGACAGGTCCCAGGTCTCGACGATCGGGATGCCCGAGGCCAGCAGGCGCGCGCGCCCCTGCGCGGTGTGCAGCACGCCGGTCAGCACGATGCCGTCGGGCCGGCGACTGATGATGTCGGCCAGCAGCGCGTCCTCGCGCGATTCGCTGTAGCCGCTCTGCCCCACCATCAGCTGGTAGCCGCGCGCCTCGAGGCCCTCGGTCAGCGCCTCCAGCGTCTCCAGGAACATCGGCCCCGACAGCGTCGGCACCACCGCAGCCACCAGCCGGCTGCGGCTCGAGCGCAGCGCGCCGGCAGCCCGGTTGGGCACGTAGCCGGTCTGCGCCACCGCGGCACGCACCTTGGCCACCGTGGCCTCGGGCACGCGATCGGGCCGGTTCAACACGCGCGACACCGTCATCGCCGACACGCCCGCGACGCGTGCGACGTCGTTGACGGTGATGCTGAGGTGGCTGGGGGCCGGGTCGCGGTCTTTCATCGGTTCAGGCGGACGCGGCCATGCCGGCGGCCCGGTTGCGCGCACGCAGCTGCAGGCACTGCCAGCCCGCGCCGATCACGAACAGCACGAACAGCCCGCCGGCCACCACCTGCAGCTCGGGCGCATCGGCGTTCGGCAGCAGTGGCTTGCCCAGCGGCAGCCGCGTCGTCGTCTCGGTGACGCCGGGGATCATGTGGAAGAAGAAGGTCAGCGAGTAGCTGACGGTCTCGACGTACGCCGACCCGCCGCCGAACAGCTTGCGCCGTCCTGCCAGCGCGGCCACGCCCAGCACCAGCAGCGTCAGGATGCCCAGCATGTGCGGCTTGCCGAAGCCGCCGTGCTGGAAGATGCCGAAGCCGGTCAGGCAGGTGAGCACCGTGGCCCAGATGTAGACGCGGCCGGTGGTGTTCCCCGCGACGATGCGCTGGTCGCGAAAGAAGGCCACCAGCCCCGCCGCGACGGCAACCAGCGAGATGAGCGTGTGGACGATGCCTAGCGGTGTCAGACCGAACATGGGATTCCTCCATCGGGTTGAACAAGGGCCGAACACTACAGCAGGCCGTGTCGGATGACCATCGCCATCGCGGCCTTCGCACGCGGCGCTGTCCAACATCTTGGGGATGCCGTTGCGCCCGCAGGCTCCTAGCATGGGGCCAGCCTGACCGCTGGTCGGCGCCATCGAGAGGAGGGACGCGTGATGAGGCACTGGACCCGACGTCACTTCCTCGCGCACGGCGCACGGCTCGGCGGCGCAGCCGCCGCGATCGCGATGCCGTCGCTGTCGCTCGCAGCCGGCGAATGGGGCGAGGTGCCGGCCGGCGTGTGGCCGGCACCGCCCGACACGCGCATCCTCGAGATCCACCTGCTCGGCGGCATGGCCCCGTTCGAGAGCTTCTACTTCCGCCCCGTCAACGGGTTGCGCACGCGTGGTTTCGATACCGAGGTGTCGGCCCTGAACTGGAACACCGGCCTGGCGGCCTGCAACGGCACGCCGCCCGGCCCGCCGCCGCTGCCCTCCCAGTTCCTCGCCAACGACGAGAACGGCAAGCCCGTCCACCTCGGGCCGTTCGCCGCCAAGCTGTGGCCGGCGCACATCCGCAACCGCACGCGCGTGGTCGTGCTGCGGCACGACCTGATGCCGCACGAAGCGGCGATCCCCTACGTGATGACGGGCCTGCGCATCGGCCGGCCGACGCAGGCGAGCCTCGGCGCCGCCATCCAGCAGCGCCATCGCGCGCTCGACGAGAGCGCCGGCCTGCCGGTACGCACCGCGCCCTACGCCTACGGCCTGCTGCCACAGGACGCCGGCTTGAACAACCTGCTGTTCTCCACCATGGGCCAGCTCGGCGCGCACGACGGCAGCGCCAAGCCGCTGGTGCTGCGCATCGGGCCGCTGTTCTCCACCTTCATCTCGCAGCTCGGGCGCCCGGGCATGACGTCCAGCGCCGATGCGCTGCTCGACAACCTGCGCGCGCAGTACCGCGACTGGCTGCGCCTGCAAGGCGCCACCGCGCCGGCCGCCCTGGTGCGCTCGAAGGCGTTTCGCGACTACGACCTGGCCACCGCCAACCTCTTCAATGCGCCGTCGCTGGCCAGCTTCTTCCAGACCCTGCCGCAGACCATCGCCAACGGGGCCGGCTGCGCCGCCGAGGCGCTGCCCTTCACCACCGGGGCGAACACCACCGAGGCCGCGCTGAAGGCCGCCGTGTTCCTGCTGACCCGGCCATCGCCGCTCAATGCGCGCTACGTGCAGGTGGTCGATTCCGGCATCAGCAAGTTCGCCGGCCTGCCCTACGACGTGCACTCCGTGCGCAATGCCACCGACACCGGCAGCAACCTGTGGAACACGCTGTCGACCCTGATGGGCATGGTGCGCGACCCGGCCAACCCGACGCCGGCCGATGCCGACAAGCTCGACCTGTCGAACACGCTGATCTGCATCAACACCGAGTTCGGCCGCACGCCCTTCAAGAGCTTCATCAACGCGCCGTCCGCCGGCTCCACCGGCCGCGATCACTGGCCCGACGCCTTCTGCAGCGTGATGATCGGCGGCCCGATCGCCACGTCCAAGGTGCTGGGCTCCATCAGCGACGCCGCCAACCTGGGCGCGGTGGCCGACATCAGCTACACGCCCACCGACCTGCGCGCGGCGCAGCTGCTGGCGATGAACATCGACCCCTTCGAGGCCGAGAACTACCAGCTGGGCGCGCTGTCGGCACCCTTCGCCGGCGCCGTCGACCACACCGCCGGGATGGTGGCACTGCGCCAGAAGTTCTTCGATTGAGAGGAAGAAGGTGTTGCCATGAAACCCCTGCATCTGCTGCCTTTGCGCCACCCCTTCCTGACGGCGCTGCTGCTGGTCGCCGTGCTCGCCGGCTGCGCGGCACTGTTCCCGCTGGTGCCGAAGGAGGATGCCAACGACGCCGCCTTCGTGCGCCAGGTGATCCCCATCCTCTATGGCCGCAAGGCCCGCGGCTACGACGAGGTCAAGCTGATCAGCGACCTGATCGTGAAGACCGATCGCGAGACCGCGCTGCGTGCGCTGATGGACCGCCCCGAGTTCGTCGACCACTGGGCCGAGGTGCTGGTCGACGACCTGCGCATCGCGCGCGAAGGCGAGCTGGCACAACCCGCCTGCTTCGGCGCGCCGCTGCGCGCCACCCCCGACGGCGCACTGGCCACCTTCATCGGCGACGGCATCCCGCAGGGCACCGCCCCCGGCGGGCCCTTCAACATGAGCGACGTGGTGCGCTCCGCGCTGGTGGCCGACAACCTCTACCCGGTCTACAAGGCCCAGCTGTACGCGCTGATGAACGTGCTGCCGTTCGCGAGCGACGAGCTGCAGACGCGCGAGCGCATCGGCGGCCGCTTCACCGAGACCTTCCTGAACCGGCAGATGGGCTGCCTGGTCTGCCACAACAGCGAGTCGTCGACCTCGGGCGCGCCGTCGGGCTGGAACCGCACCCACCCGATCCGCGGCCTGTTCGAGAAAGGCCTGTTCGGCGCATCCACCGGCGAGCCGCCCAACAATGCCTTCGCGATGTTCCGCACCGACGTGCGCTTCGGCGCGTCGGCCATCAACCCCTGGGGCATGCAGAGCTGCGGCAGCTACAGGACCTCGCTGCCCAACGACCCGAAGGGCATCACGCCGTACTTCGCGGTGTCGCAATCGCAGACCTTCAGCATCCACGACGTGCAGGCGGTGCTGCAGTTCGGCTACCTCGACCTGAAGGTGGACGGGCTGCAGCGCACGCTGCCGCCGGCGGTGCAGGCCACCTGCAATTTCTGCTCCGCCAACTGCCAGGGCTCGAACATCGACATCACCCAGGTGGCCAACAACGCGCCCGGCGCGGCGGCCGTCAAGGCCCTGCTGATCAACCGCTGCCAGGGCTGCCACGGCGGCGCGGCCAACCTGTTCATCACCAGCGGCGCCGACTGGGCGAACGACCTGATCCTGCAGTCTTCGGGACAGGTGGCCGGCAAGAACCTGGTGCAGCCGGGCGTGGCCGTCAACAGCTACCTGATCAACAAGCTCAACGGCACCGGCATGGCCGCGAACACCTCGCGCATGCCGCTCGGCGCTGCGGCGCTGAGCGCGACGGAGATCGCCCAGGTCAGCACCTGGATCAACGGCATCGCCTCGCAGACGGCCTGCGCGCAGTGCGCCGCGACCGATTGCTCCCAGGTGCGCCAGGACGTGGCCGGCCACGAGGCCTTCGCCTTCCTGGTGGCCGAGCGCGTCGTCAACAACGTCTGGGAAGAGACGATGGGCTACCCGCTGACCATCGCCAACTACTTCTCGCGCAACGTCGGCCAGCAGCAGATCCTGTGGAACCTGACCGAGTACAAGCTGCTGCCGCGCGACTGGTCCATCAAGGACCTGCTGGTGCGCATCCTGACCTCGGACTTCTTCAACCGCGTCGCGCCGAAGGCCACTGTCGCGAGCACCGCGTACCAGCTGCCGCCCGTCTACGACCCATGGATCGAGGCCGACCCGCGCGTGCCGCCGGTCAGCACGCCGGGCTATGACCCGAACGCCCATCCGGAGAACCACAAGAACGCGATGAGCGAGGGCGTGCACCGCTATTCCGCGCGCAACCTGGCGAACTCGGTGCACATGGCGCTCGACTGGCCGGCACCGCGGCGCACGCCGTCTGCCGTCACCTACCCGAACGACGAATTGATGCGCTCGATCGGCTACTACTTCAGCGAAGAGCAGCCGGGCTTCCAGACGGTGGACTTCCAGGGCCAGCTCGCCTGGGAAACGGTGCACGGCACCTGCAGCAAGCCGGCCGGCGTCGCGGTCGACTGGATCGACAAGCTCGGCACCGCGATCGGCGGCTTCACGCCGACGCCGCCGGCCGGGCCCCTGACCGTGCGCGACGTGGCCACCGTGCTGCGCGACTGGCTGCTGGCGGACGGCACGCTGACGGCCACCGCCCCGGTCGGGCTGGTGCAGAACGAGGTCGAGGCCTTGCGCACGCTGTTCGGCGTCGCCAGCCTCGACGATGCGCTGCCCACGGTCACCGGTCTCGCGGGCAAGCTGCGCGCCGCCTGCGGCATCTACGTGGAGTCGCCGCAATTCGAGCTGGCGGGCATCGTGCCCAGCGGCCTGACCGTCAAGCCCCGGCTGCGCGTGTGCAACACGGCCGACTGCAGCTACCAGGAGATGTGCAATGCCTTGCGGCCGAGCGTCGACAAGGCCTTGCCGTCGCGTTCGTTGCTGCTCTGCGGGACCGACTCGGTGAACGTGGTCCACCTGATCGACCCGCCGATCTGGAAGGAGTTGTGCCCGGGCGGCTGGTGCGGGCGCATCCCGAACTACATCCCGGAGATCTGCGACCCGTTCGGCGGCTTCACGCCACGCGGCCTCTCGGCAAGCGCCGACGCGATGGGGCCGGCGGCGCGGGCACTGGCGCTGACCATTCCCGGCGCCGGGTCGCCGCTGGCGTGCCGGATGCAGGCACCGGGCTGCGATCCGCGCTGTGCCCGCCTCGACTGCTGCGGCGGCCCGCTCGGCAAGCAGCTGACGCCGCGCGACGGCCTGATCGCCTGGGCCGACGGCGCGCTGGTGGCCGGTGCCGAAGGCGTGCTGATCCGCCCGCGCGACGCCACCGTCTACGAGCCGCTGCAGCCGGGGCGCAGCCTGGCCAGCGGCGACCTGCTGGCGCTGCGCCCCGGCAGCGTGCTGGAGATCCGCACGGTCGAAGGCAAGCTGCTGCGCACTCCGGCCAAGGGCTTCGGCAAGGGCGACGAGCACCCTGCCGTCTTCATGATGATCTCCGGCGCGCGCGCGCTGCAGCCCGAGCTTGTGCCGGGAGGGGTGGCCCCCGCGCCGATCCCGCCGGCGCTGACGGCGGCGCGGCGCGACCGCAGCCTGCGCATCCTGTCGACGCCGTGGGCGGCGGCCGGCGAGGGAGGCACGCCGTTGACGGCCGAACGCCGCCAGGGCTACCGCTACACGCCCGAAGAACTGAAGCTGCCGGAACTGCGCAAGCAGGGCTTGCTGACACCGGCGATGGAGGCCGAGATCAAGCGCCTGAACCTGGAAGGCGGGCCGCCCTTGCCGCGTTGACCCGTGGCCCGGATGCCCATCCGGGCTGCGGAAGACGCGTCGCCGCCGAACCGGCAGAATGCCGGCACGTGAACCCCGCCGGCCAGACCCCCTGCGACAAGGCCGCCATCCTGCATGGCGCCGCCAGCGCGCCCGTCGCGGCACGCGGCCAGCGCTGGACCCTCGTCGCCGCCATCCTCGGCTCCGGCATGGCCTTCATCGACGGCAGCGTCGTCAACGTCGCACTGCCCGCCATCCAGCGCGAACTGAACGCCAGCGCGGCGCAGCTGCAGTGGGTGGTCGAGGCCTACGCGCTGTTCCTGTCGTCGCTGCTGCTGGCCGGCGGCGCGCTCGGCGACCGGCTCGGCCGGCGACGCGTCTTCATGATCGGCGTCGGGCTGTTCACCGTGGCCTCCGCGGCCTGCGCGCTGTCGCGTTCGGCCGACCTGCTGATCGCCTCGCGCGCGCTGCAGGGCGTCGGCGCGGCGCTGCTGGTGCCGGGCAGCCTGTCGCTGATCGGTGCCAACTTCGCGCAGGCCGAGCGCGGGCGTGCCATCGGCACCTGGTCGGCGATGAGTGGCGTGGCCGCAGCCATCGGCCCGGTGGCCGGCGGCTGGCTGGTCGAGCACTATCGCTGGACCTGGGCCTTCTTCGTCAACCTGCCGATCGGCGCGGCGCTGCTGCTGGTCTGCGCGTACCGCGTGCCGGAAAGCCGCAACACGCCCGATGCCTCGAGGATCGATGTCCCCGGCGCGGCGCTGGCGACGCTGGGGCTGGCCGGCATCGTGTTCGCGCTGGTGCAGGCGCCGCTGCGCGGCTGGGCCGCCGTCGACGTGCTGATCGCGCTGGCGCTCGGCATCGGCGGCCTCGCGCTGTTCGTGCGCACCGAGGCCCGCAGCGCCGCGCCGATGGTGCCGCTGGGGCTGTTCCGCATCGGCGATTTCGCCGGCGCCAACCTGCTGACGCTGCTGCTCTATGCGGCCCTCGGCGGCGGGCTGTACTTCCTGCCGCTCAACCTGATCCAGGTGCAGGGCTATGGCGCCGCGGCCGCCGGGGCGGCGCTGCTGCCGTTCATCGCGATCATGTTCGCGCTGTCGCGCGCGGCCGGCCACATCGTCGACCGCTTCGGGCCGCGGCTGCCGTTGATCGCCGGGCCGCTGGTGGCCGCAGCCGGCTTCGCGCTCTTCATGCTGCCCGGCGTCGGCAGCGGCTACTGGAGCGGCTTCTTCCCGGCCATCGTCGTGCTGGGCCTCGGCATGGCGGTGACGGTGGCCCCGTTGACGACGACGGTGATGAACGCCGTCGGCAGCGAGATGGCCGGCGTGGCCTCGGGCGTCAACAACGCGGTGTCGCGCGCAGCCGGCTTGCTGGCGGTGGCCGGTTTCGGCCTGCTGATGGCCTGGGGTTTCGAGCAGCAGCTTGCGCAGTCGCTGTCCGGCCTGCACCTGCCGGCCGCGGCCACCGACGCGGTGCTGCAGCAGCGCGACCGCCTGGCCGGCATCGTGCCGCCGCCGGGCCTCGATGCGGCCGGCGCCGCCGCGCTGAAGCAGGCCGTCGGCGGCGCCTTCGTCAGCGGCTTCCGGCAGGTGATGGGCGTGTGCGCGCTGCTGGCCTTGCTCAGCGGCATCAGCGCGGCCTGGATGATCGGCCGCCGCAAGAACCCGTGAACGGGTGGCGCGACAGCGGGCGATCAGATCGGCGAGAAGTGGTGCGTGCCGTCGCGCTCGAGCTGCGCGACGAGGCCGAACTCCCAGTCGAGGTAGGCCTGCATCGCCGCATGCGCGTTGTCGGTGCCCTCGTACGGGCGCCGGTAGCGGTCGATGCGGGACGACGCGAGCCGGGCGTCACCGCTCTCGACGGGGAACCCCGCGTCGGCCCAGGCCGCGGTGCCGCCCTGCAGCACGTGCACCTCGGCCTGCGGGCCGAGCTGCGCCTGCAGGTCCTGCGCGGCGAACGGTGCCAGCAGCCCGGTGCCGCAGGTGACGACGTGACGGCGCGCCGGAGGCAGTGCCTTCAATGCGTCCTGCAGCTGCGAACGCAGCACGAACCACGCGCCGGGAATGTGGCGCTTCACGTGGCTCGCGCTGGGTGCGACATCCAGCACCAGCACATCGTGGCCGGGGCTCGCGAGCCAATCCGCCAAGGTCGCGGGCGTGATGGCGTGCACGGCTGGCGGTGTCGGCCGCGGCGGCGCATCGGCACCGGTCTGCGGCGCATCGCTTGCAGCATCGACGTCGAGCAGCGCGACCTCCCAGCCCATCTGCGCGAGCCATGACGCGCTCATCTCGGCACGCACCCCGGCATCGCGCGACCCGGCCGGCGTACCGTCGTGGTCGGCCAGCACGATGCGTGCGCCACGCACCGGCGCATGCACGTCCGTCTCCTGCACCAGCTGGCCGCCGGGCGCGCTGCGAAAGCCCGGCCGGTGGCCGCCCGCGTATTCCTCCGGCGTGCGCACGTCGAAGCGATACGTGGTGCGGCCGGGCTCGGCCACCCAGTGCGCGAGTTGCGCGGCACCGATGCGGCGCACACCGGCACGTTCGGCCACCGCGCGTGCACCGTCGCGCGCGGCATGCCGCGCCGCGTCGCTGGCCGGGCGGAAGCGCCGGGCGGCACCGTGTTCGAGCTTCTGGCCAGCCAGCGTCCAACCGATGGTGCCGTTGCGCAGCGCGCTGACCGGGTTCGGGATGCCGGCGTTCACCAGCGACTGCGTGCCGATGATGCTGCGCGTGCGGCCGGCGCAGTTGACGATCACCCGTGTCGCCGGATCGGGGGCCAGGTCGCGCACCCGCAGCACCAGTTCGGCACCGGGCACGCTGGTGGAACCGGGGATGTTCATCGTCTGGTATTCGTCGAAGCGGCGCGCGTCGAGCACCACCACGTCGGCCTTCGCGTCGAGCAGGGCCTGCAGCTCTTCGGCCGCCAGCGACGGCGTGTGGCGCCGGGCCTCGACCCACTCGCCGAACGACTTGCTGGGCACGTTGACGTCCTGGAACAGCTCGAGCCCGGCCGCGGCCCAGCCGGCCAGCCCGCCGGCCAGCAGGTGCACCTGGGTGTAGCCGAGTTCGCGCAGCCGGCGCGCGGCATGCAGTGCGTCAGCGTCGTCGTTGCCACTGCCGTAGACGGCGATGCAGGTGTCGCGCCGCGGGATGCGGCCCCAGGCATCGAGTTCGAGGCGGCCGAGCGGCAGGTTGGCGGCCCACAGCGGATGCGACTGCGCGAACGGGTCTTCCTCGCGCACGTCGAGCAATGCGATCTCATGGCGGGCCAGCAGTGCGGCATGCACCTCGGCGGGTTGCAGCAGCGGGAAATCGTCGTGATGGCTCATGTGAGTTCAGGCAAGGGCGAATAGCCGGAGACAAAGGGCCGGCGCTGGCCGTCCTCGGTGTAAACCGAGCGCTCGACCGCGCCGATGTCGGCGCCGTAGACGTGGATGCTGATGGACGTGCGGTCGTCGAAGGCATTGCGCACGCGGTGGATGTCGCCGATCGCGGGCGACACGGCTTCGACCTGGCCGCGCTCGATGCGCAGCGGCGCGCCGGCCGCTTCCAATCGTCCGGAGCCGGTGAAGCGATAGCCCTGCGACAGCTCGGCGCCGCGCAATACGCCGATCAAGCCCCACACGGTGTGGTCGTGGATCGGTGTCTCCTGCCCCGGGCCCCAGACGAAGCTGACGACCGAGAAGCGCGACAGCGGGTCGCGGTAGAGCAGGTACTGGCGGAAACGGTCGGCGCCGGGCACCGCGTGCGTCGCCGGCAGCCAGCCCTCGTCTTCGATCAGGCCGCCGAGCAGCGCCCCGCCCTCGCGACGGATGCGTGCTTCGTCGGGTCGCGCCAGCAGCAACCGCGAGAAGTCGGCGATGAAGCGTTCGAGCATCGTGCAAGCGTAGACCCGCATCCGCGATCCGTAAATCATGGATAGCGCATATGCAGCGCCGAAATCCTTCGTTGCCGCGGCGCGGTGCGGCTCGCTACCGTCCGGTGGGTCGACCCGACAGGCAGCAGGACACGGCAGTGAGCATCGAATTCATCGGCATGATCCAGGGGCAGAAGGTTTCGGAGACGCACCCCGCGCAGGGCCCGGCCATCGACCGCGACTACGTGCGGCGCTTCGCCCAGGCGCACGAGCAGGCGGGCTTCGACCGCATCCTGGTGCCGCACCACTCCACCGGCCCGAGTGCGACGCTGACCATCGCCTACGCGGCGGCGCACACCGAGAGGGTTCACTACATGCTCGCGCACCGGCCGGGGTTCACGGCGCCGACGCTGGCGGCGCGCCAGATCGCCTCGCTCGACCAGTTCAGCGGCGGGCGGCTGGGCGTGCACTTCATCTCGGGCGGTTCCGACGACGAGCAGAAGCGCGACGGCGACTGGCTCACGCACGACCAGCGCTACGAGCGCACCGACGAGTACCTCACGATCCTGCGGCGCATCTGGACCGAGGACCAACCGTTCGACCACGAAGGAAAGCACTACCGGTTCCAGGCCGGCTTCTCCGAGGTGAAGCCGCTGCAGCAACCGCACGTGCCGGTGTACTTCGGCGGCGCCTCGGACGCCGCGATCCCGGTGGCGGGCAAGCATGCCGACGTCTACGCGCTGTGGGGCGAGTCGCTGGAGCAGGTGGCCGAGCTGACCGGGCGCGTGCGCGCCGAGGCCGCGAAGCACGGCCGCAGCGTGCGCTTCTCGGTGTCGTTCCGCCCGATCCTGGCCGACACCGAAGACCGGGCCTGGACCCGTGCCGAGCGCATCCTGGAAGACACGCGGCGCTTGCGCGTGCAGGCCGGCTACAGCCGTGGCGGGCCGCAGCAGAGCGTCGGCGCCCAGCGGCTGCTCGCCGCGGCGCAGAAGGGCGCGCGCGTCGACAAGCGCCTGTGGACGGCGATCGCGCAGGAGACTGGCGGGCGTTCGAACAGCACCGCGCTGGTGGGCACGCCGGAGCAGGTGGCCGAGGCCTTCCTCGACTACCACGCGCTGGGCGTGACGACCTTCCTGATCCGCGGCTTCGATCCGCTGGAGGATGCGATCGACTACGGCCGCGAGCTGATCCCGCGCACCCGGCAACTCGTCGCCGAGCGGCTGGCGGCCGGCTCGCGCCGCGCGGCGTGAAGGGCGTGGCGATGAAGCACCATCCGACCCGTCGCCGGTTGATCGTCGGCGCCGCCGCAGCCCTGGGCGTGGGCAGGCTGCAGGCGCAAGGCGTGCTGCTGAAGGCCGGCGACCAGAAGGGCGGCCTGCGCGCGCTGCTGGAAGCGGCGAACGAGCTGCAGGGCCTGGGCTACCAGATCCAATGGGCCGAGTTCCCGGCCGCTGCGCCGCTGGCCGAAGCCTTGAACGCCGAGGCGGTCGACCTGGGGCCGATCGGCGATGCGCCGCTGATCTTCGCGCTGGCCAACGGCGTGCGCGTGAAGGCCATCGGCGTGAACCGCTCGGATCCGTATGGCACGGCGGTGCTGGTTCGGCCCGATTCGCCGCTGAAGACGGCGGCCGACCTGAAGGGCAAGCGCATCGCGACCAACCGCGGCTCGATCGGGCACCACGTGGCGCTGAAGGCGCTGGCGTCGGCCGGGCTGAAGCCGGATGCGGACACCTTCCGCTTCCTGCCGCCGGCCGAGGCCAAGCTGGCGTTGACGCAGGGCTCGGTGGATGCGTGGGCGACGTGGGAGCCGTACACCGCGATGGCGGAGACGGCGGGGCATGCGCGCGTGCTGGTCAACGGCCGCGGGCTGTCATCGGGCTTGAGCTTCCTGGCGGCCACCGACAGCGCGATCGCGGCCAAGCGCGCGGCGCTGCAGGATTTCGCGCAGCGCGTGGTGCGGGCGCAGCGCTGGTCGTACCAGCACGCGCCGGAGTTCTCGGCCGCGCTGGCCCGCATCATCGGCATCCCGCCCGAGGCCGCGCGATTGCAGTTCGAACGGCGCCGGCAGCACTGGATCGCGGTCGACGCGCAGGTGCTGGCAGACCAGCAGGCGACGGCGGATTTCTACCTGGAGGCCGGGCTGCTGAAGCAGCGGCTGGAGGTGCGCAACACCTTCGACGGCGGGTTCGCGCCGGCGGCCTGAGGAATATTCGTGTAGCCCGGATGCCAATCCGGGAACGGCGCTGCATGACGCACGATTCCCGGATTGGCATCCGGGCTACAACACATTCGATGGGATTGCGCCCGCGGGGCAGCTCCGCGGTTCAGGTACGGCGCTCGCGCAGAAGCGCCATCACGAAGGCGCCGCCGAACATCGCTGCCATCCCCCAGGTGTAGTCGGCCAGCACCAGCGCGCACGAAGCGCACATGAAACCGGCGCTGAGGAACAGGTTGTCCTCGCCCCGCCGCCGGGCCCACAGCGCGGAAGCCATCGCCGCGACGGCGAGGTAGATCCCGAAGCCGAACACGGCGGTCAATGCCGTGTCGTCATTGAGCGAGAACGGGTCCCAGGCCTTGAGGCGGCTCTCATCGCGCGACCCATCGGCAATCAGCCCGAGGCGATCCATCCACCGCAGCAGGTAGCCTGCATGCGTCTCGCGGGCGAGCTCGATCTGCTTGACGAACGCAATCAGCATGACGGCGAGCACGCCGATGACGATGGCATTGATGCCTTGAAGGTTGCGTCGCCCGCTCATGCCGAATCTTCAGTGGTGCGACGTATCAGGCCAGCCAGAGGATCATCGCGTCGCCGCGCGCGGCGGCATCGCGGTACAGCGTCACCATCGCGGCATGGCTCTCCATCAGGAAGTCCAACGCGCCCTGCCCCTCGCGAACCCAGATCACATCGGGATAGATGCGCTTGTCCGCCATGTCCTGCCGACACCGGCACGAAACTTCCAATCATCCCCATGGCGCGACCTCTCCTCTTGCGACCCTCGGCATCATGCCGGCAATTGGCTCACCGCCCACCACCACAAGCGCAGGTTGCGCCTTGTAGATGCGCACCCGCGATCCCCTTGACAAGGCAATCCATCATATTGGATGATTATTCCAATGTATGATTTACCCACTTCCTCCCTCGGCGACCGCATCGCCCAGCGCGTGCGCGAGTTGCGCGCCGCGCGCAACCTGTCGCTCGACGAGCTGGCCACGCACTGCGGTGTCAGCCGCTCGATGATCTCGTTGATCGAGCGCGGCGAGAGCAGTCCGACCGCGGTGGTGCTGGAGAAGCTGGCCACCGGCCTGGGCGTGTCTCTGGCCTCGCTGTTCGAAGCCCCGGGCGCCATGCCCGAGCCGGTGTCGCGGCTGGCCGACCAGCCGCTGTGGCGCGACCCGGGCTCGGGCTACGTGCGGCGCAATGTCTCGCCGCCCGGCTTCGCATCGCCGATCCAGATCGTCGAGGTGGCCTTCCCGGCCGGCGCGCGCGTCAACTACGAGACGGCCGCCCGCACGCCGCGCGTGCACCAGCAGGTGTGGATGCTCGAAGGCAGCATCGCGATCACGCTGGGCGACGAGCAGCACCGGCTGAACGCCGGCGATTGCCTGGCCATGGTGCTGGACCGGCCGATGAGCTACCACAACCCCACGCGCAAGCCCGCCCGCTATGCCGTGGTGATCACCACCGAAACCGCCCCCTGGAGATGAGATGACTGCCGCTGCGTTGACCGTCCGCCGATTGACCGCGCTGGGCCCGGCCGAGATCGAATCGTTGTGCGCGGTGCTGGTCGACTGCGTCGAGGGTGGCGCGTCGGTCGGCTTCATGCAACCGTTCAGCCACGCCCGCGCGCAGGCCTTCTGGCGCCGCATCGCCGACGGCGTGGCCAGCGGCGAGCGCGCGCTGCTGGTGGCCGAGGACGCGCTCGGCATCGTCGGCACCGTGCAGCTGGTGCTCGACATGCCGGACAACCAGCCGCACCGTGCCGACCTGTGCAAGATGCTGGTGCATCGACGCTCGCGGCGCCAAGGCACCGGCGCGGCACTGATGCGTGCGGCCGAGGCGCTGGCGCGCGAGTGCGGCAAGACGCTGCTGGTGCTGGACACCGCGAACCCGGATGCCGAGCGGCTGTACGAGCGCGAAGGCTGGCAGCGTGTCGGCGCGATCCCGGACTACGCGCTGATGCCCGACGGGCCGCTGTGCGCGACGACCTACTTCTACCGGCGGCTGGCAGCCTGAAGGCTCAGCGACCCACCGACGCGCACAGCCGCGCCGCCGTGCGCACGTGCGCCACCAGCACCTGCGATTCGGCCGCCTCGTCGCGCTTCAGCGCATGAAAGGTGGCGGCCTGCCATTCGGGCTCGGTAACGCTCTGGCCGAGGCTCTTGCCCCAGCAGCTGCACATCGCCTGCGCGGTCTGCTGCGACAGGCCACCCGCCTTGGCGTCGGTGACGCAGCCGGCTTCCAGCTTCACGCGGTATTGCGCGACCTGCTCGGGGCGGATCTCGGCGGGGGATTGCTGGGCGGTGGCGATGCCGGCCTGCAGCAGCACCGCGATGAGCCAGGCCCTGGTCATGGCAGCCCCGCCACCTGCACCGGGCAGTGGCCCAGCGTGCGCCGCAACTCGCCGATGAAGCGCTCGGCGTAGGCGGCCTCTTCCGGCGCGTTGGATCGGTACGAGACGCGCAGCTTGATGAAGTTGTCGCGCATCACGGTCAGCCAGGTGGCGGATGTCAGTTGCAGGCCGGCGTTCATCTCCATCGTGAAGCCCTGGTGCACGAACTGCGGGCCGCAGCCGGGCAGCGCAGTGAGCAGCGGCGCGGTGTCGGTCAACTCGACCGCGCGCACCTGCCCGGTGGCCTGCAAGGACTTCGCCTCGCCGATCACCTGCTCGAAATGCCGCCGCACGACCGGCGCGGCCAGGTCGCCGGGAATGCTGCGCAAGCCGCCGTTGTAGACATAGATGCCGACGCGCAGCGAACCCCATTCGTTCTGATAACCGTAGCTCGCGCCCAGCGCCTTCTGGCCGAAGGTCTGGCGCCCTTGCAGCGACAGGCCCCCGAGCTTGTCGGGAAAGGTGACGTCGATCGCATCGTCATGCTCGGACGCCCAAGCGGCGCTGGACAGGAGCAGGCTGCACAGCAGCACGGTCGCGATGCGCGGCAGTGGCGAGGAGATGATGGCCATGGCTGCACTGTGCCAGCACTGCAGGGCGGCCGGCAAGCCCGTGTTCAGGCGGGACGTTTCAGGCCGCCACCAACGCCGGCTGCCTGTCGCTCACCAGCAGGCTGGTCGCCGTCGCCGCCGGTGCCGGCCGCGAATGCAGGAAGCCCTGCACGATGTCGCAGCCCCAGCCGTTCAGCACCGACTCCTGCGCGGTCGTCTCGACGCCCTCGGCCGTCACCGACAGCCCCAGGCTGTGCGCCAGCTCGATCACCGTGCGCACGATGGTGTCGTCCTGCTCGCTCGCGCTCAGCTGGCTGATGAACGAGCGATCGATCTTCAGCCGGTTCAGCGGAAAGCGCCGCAGGTACGACAGGCTCGCATAGCCCGTCCCGAAGTCGTCGATCGCCAGCTGCAGCCCCAGCGCCCGCAGCGCATGCAGCCGCGCCACGCTCGCCTCGGCATCGTCCATCACGCTGCCTTCGGTGATCTCCAGCTCGATCTGCGCCGGGTCGACGCCGGTCTCGGCCAGCGTCTCGCGCACCGTGGTCATGAACTCCGGGTGGTTGAACTGGCGCGGCGAGATGTTCACCGCCACCACCGGCGCACCCAGCCCCGCATCGGCCCAGGCCTTGGCCTGCAGGCACGACTGGCGCAGCACCCAGGCGCCGATGCGCACGATCAGCCCCGACTCCTCGGCCAGCGGGATGAACTGCGCCGGCGACACCATCTTGCCGTCGTCGTGCCAGCGCAGCAGCGCCTCGAAACCCTTGATGCTGCCGTCGCGCAGCGTGCGCTGCGCCTGGTAATACAGCTCGAAGTCGCCGTGCTCCAGCGCCTTCTTCATGCGCGACTCCATGCGCAGCTTGTCGCGCTGGCCCTCGCCGATGCGTGCGTCGTAGACCACGAAGCTGTTGCCCGGCTCGGCCTGCGCCTGCAGCTTGGCCAGCTCGGCCAGCCGCGCCACTTCATCGGCGTTCTTCGCGTCCTTCGGATACTCCGAGGCCCCGACGCCGATCGACACCATCAGGTCCTGGTTGCCGATCTCGAACGGCATCTCCATCGCCTCGGTCAGCGCCTCCAGCGCCAGCCGCAGCCGCGTCTCGTCGCCACCGAAGCGGAAGATCGCGCCGAAGGTGACCCCGTCGACGCGGTACAGCCGGCCCCCGTGGCGCGTCGCCGCATCGTCCAGCCGCGTGGCGATCTGGCACAGCAGGCTGTCGCCCAGTTGATGGCCAACGCTGCCGACGATCAGGCCGAACTGCTTGACCGACAGCGTCACGCCGCAATACGGCTGGCCGGCGAGCGCCGCCACCTCGGCCTCCATCGCACGGCGGTTCAGCAGCCCGGTCACCTTGTCGTGCGTGCTCGCGAATTCCAGCTGCTCGTTGTTGACGGCCAGCTGGCGGTTCGCCTTCAGCGAGCGCAGGTACAGGCGCCAGGCCGCGACGACGCCGACCGCCAGCGCCGCCACCAGCAGGAAGCCGAGCGCGCGCTCGTTCTTGCGCCTCGAGATCTCGACCGCCTGCAGCTCGTTGTCGTGCTGCAGTTGCTCCAGCTGGCGCTGGCGCTGCTGGAAGCTCGACTCGCGCTGCAGTGCGACGACGGTGCTGTGGCGATCGCGACGCTCGAGGTCGGTTTCGAGCAGCAAGGCCTCGCGCAAGCGGTCGAGGGCCTGCACGGCCTGCCCGGCACGCTCCAGCGCGGCGGCATAGCGGTTCAGCTGGATCAGGTATTCGGCATCGCGCCCGGCCTTGCCGAGCATCGCCAGGCCCTGGTCGGCGAGCTGCCGGCCGGTCAGCAGGTGGCCGGCGCCGAGTTCCGCCAGGCCCTGGTTGACCAGGGCACGTGCGGCGGTGCCGCGGTCCTGGCGCTGGTCGGCCAGGCGCTGCGCCCGCAGCGCGAACTCGCGCGCTGCCGGGTAGTCGCGGTGGCCGAGGTACAGCGTCGACATCGTCAGCAGGGTGTCGAGCTCGGTGCTCAGCCAGTTGCTGCCGCCCATCTGCGAATTGACGCCGGACGCCGGACGCAGCACGCTGCCGGTGAGCGCGGCCTGCTGGCGGGCATGCTCGGCACGCTCGGGCTGGTGCGACGCTTCGGCGGCCAGCGCGTCCATGATCCAGCCCGAGGTGATCAGCGCGACGTCGCCGGCGCGGCTGGCGAGCTCGCGCACCCGGCGCGATTCCGCCAGCGCCGCGGTGGTGTCGCCCTTGACGATGCGCAGCGGCGTCAGCGCCTGGTAGGCCTGGGCCTCGCGGCGCGGGTTGCCGCTGGCGCGCGCCGCCCTGACCGCGCCTTCGAGCAGGCGGATGCCTTCATCGATCTGGCCGTTCGAGGTGGCCAGGTCGCCGCCCGTCATGTCGACCCAGTAGCTCAGGTCGGGGCTGTCGACCTTCTCGGCCAGCGGCACCGCGCTCTCGACCCAGCCGAACGCGGCCCGCACCTGGCCGGAGAACTGCAGCACGCAGGCCTTCAGCGTGTAGGCCGACGCCAGCGCCGCGGCATCGCCGGTGCGCTGGCCGATCTCGGTCAGTTCCTCGATCGCCGCCTCGGCGACCGCGGGCTTGTCGATCGCCGCATGGGCATAGCCCCAGGCAGCCAGGAAGATGCGCAGGTCGTCGCCGCCGCCCGCACGGGCCTGCGGCTCGACCTGGCGCAGCGCGGCGATCACCGACGCCGGCTCGTTGCCGTGCTTCGCCTCGATCGCGAACACCGCATCGCCGATCGCGCCGGCCTTCACCGGCGCCGCCAGCACCAGCGCGCAGCCGGCCAGCAACAGCACAGCAGCCGCCGCGACGCGGCGTTGCCAGGAGGGGTTGGGGCAGGCGAAGGAGACCACACGGGTTTATCGGCCCGCGCGCAGCCTCCCTTGAGAAGGGCGATTGCCTACACAGGCCCGCCGGCCGTGCGCAAAGTCTCGCTTGGCGTCAGGGCTGGGGGCCCTCGTAGCCCTCGATCACGACGATGTCGAGCGTCGAGACCTTCTCGCGCAGCCTGATCGCGGCCTGGTAGTCGTCCGACTTCCAGCAGGCGAGCGCCGCCTCGTAGGACGGGAACTCGAGCACGACGTGGCGTGCCCGGCTGCTGCCTTCGACCACCTCGAAGCCACCGGCGCGCACCAGGAAGCGTGCGCCGAAACGCTTGAACGGCGCCGCATTGGCCGCCTGGTAGGTCTTGTAGACCTCGGGATCGGTGATGTCGGCGCGAACGATCCAGTAGCCCTTGGGCATGTCAGTCTCCGGAGTCTGGGAAAGGACCCCGGAGCTTGCCATCAAAACGCGCCCTCAGTTGAAGCTCAGGCCCGCCGCGTTCGCGTTGACCAGCTTCTTGTTCTTGAAGTCCACCGTGAAATGGTCGCTGGGCTTGGCCGACCCCAGGCCCTTGAAGATCGCGAAAACCTGCTTGAACTGGCTCTGGAAGGCCACCTGCACCGCGTTCTGGTCCGAGGGCTTGTCGCCGACCTTGACGATCGCCGCGGGCGCCGCCGGGAAGGCGGACATCAGCAGCTTGTACTGCTTCACGCGCAGTTCGCCCATGTCGCGCAGCGCCAGTTCGCCGGCGTACACCGTGCGGTGGAAATCGCCGTAGAAGTCGTACGGCGTGACGGCGGCCAGCGCGTCGAAATCCAGCCCCGCGGCCGTGGCCAGCGCGCGCGCCTTGGTGGTGGCGGTGGCCCAGTCGGCCGTCAGTTGCGTGGCCGGCGCGGCCACCGGGCTGGCCGGCGGCGTGCCGGCGGCAGCGCAGGCGGCGCTCAGCGGCACGATGCCCGGCGCATCCTTCAGCTGGGCCAGCGTGACGGCCGTGTCCAGCTGCGACAGCACCAGCATCTGCTGCAGCGTCAGGCCGGTTGCCGCCTCCTTCATCTCGCACGGCCAGTACTCGTCCATGAAGCGCAGGCGCGACAGCTCGCCGAAGTAGTAGCGCGTGAACTCGCCGTAGCTCTTGGTGTCGAGCACGCCGTGGTTCCAGCGCTTGGCGATGTCGGCCGGCACGGTGCTGGCCTGCAGGAAGTCGTACTCGACCTGGTAGTGCGGGAACAGCTCCTTGAAGCGCGGCACGTCGTTCAGCGCGACGGTCTGCACGTCGGCGACGTCGGCGCTCTTGTACGTGACGATCTTGTAGGCCGCGCCATACACCGCGAGCGACGGCGACTGCACGTTGGCCAGGTAGCGGCCGTTGGCATCGCTGTACTCGTTGCTGCCATTGAAGTGCATGTGGCCGCCCACGTGCAGCTGCAGGCCGGTGGCCGCCAGTGCCGCGGTGGTGGCCGGCTCGGGCACGCGCGCGGTCTGGAACGCGCCCGGCTTGAACACCGCCTTCATCGCATCGGTCTGGTTGGCGTAGAAGTCCATCGTCGGGTAATGCGAGAAGGCGATCAGCTGCTTGCCTTCGGCCTTGGCGCGCGCGCTCACCTTGGTGATCCACTCGATCAGGTGCTTCTTGTGCGTGAGCACCTTGTTCCAGCCCGCGTTGCCGGCGCCGTCGTAGCCCTTGAAGCTCTTCGGGTTGGCGGCATCGAACCTCGCGTTCGGGATGTAGACGTTGGCATCGATCGACAGCAGCCACAGTCCCGGGGTCGGCTCGACCAGGTAGCTCGCGTCGACCAGGTTGCCGCACTTGGTGTAGGTGGTGCCGGCCACCTTGTAGGCACCGCCCTCGCCTTCGGCGCAGATCTCGAACTGGCGCTTGGCCAGGTCCGACTGCGTCTTCGCGTCGGTGTAGTTGTAGCCGTTGGCGTACTGGCTGAACGGCGTCTCCCACAGCACGTCGGTCGAGGCCGGCATGAAGCCGAAGTCGCCCAGGCGGGCGATGATGTTCTCGTAGCCCAGCTCCTTCAGCTGGTCGGTGCAGACCACCGTCGGGTCGGCAGCCTTGCAGGCGGCGTTGCCGGTGGCATAGACCTTCTGTTCCTTGCCGGCCGGGGTCAGGAAGTCGTTCTTGCCGGCCTCGTCGTCGTCGAACGGCTCGTTGGGGTCGTGGTTGCCCGGGGCGATGAAGAAGCGCATGCCCTTGGCGCGGTATTCCTGCAGGATCGCGGCGATGCCGTCGACGTTGACCGGCTGCGCGTCGTCGGTGTAGTCACCGGGCAGCGCGACGTACTTGATGCCCTTCGCGAAGGCATCGTCGAGCGCGGCGCGGAAGGCGAAGTAGTTCTCGTTGAACAGGCGCGTCGACGTCAGCTGCGCGTACATCGTGCGGATGGTCGCGTTCTTGCCGCTGGGGGTCGGGATGCCGCTGAAGCTGCTGCTCTTGAAGTCGCCGTAGACATCCTCGAAGTGCACGTCGGTCATCAGCGCGACCGGGGGCGAGAAGGCAGCCGGCTGGCTGGGCGGTGGGCTGCTGCTGTCGCCATCGCCGCAGGCCGTCACGGCGGTCAGGGTGAACAGGGCGGCGAGCGTGGAAGGGATCAGGGCGCGGCGCAGGGGATGCGTCATGGCAAGGGGCTACGTCGATTGCGAAGCCGCCGATGGTGATGTCGGATGGTGACGAAGTCATGACGCTGCGTGTCATCCATCGTTCCTCCTCAATCGGCGCAGAGAACGCGATCGTTGTGGCATGCCCCTGGCCTTCGGGAACTCACCCCGAAAGAGGCATTGAGCAACCATGAGATCAACTGGCGCCATGTCGACATGGGCGCACTCGGCGAAGCCGAGTGCGAACTCATCGCGACGCTGGCGCACGTGCTCGCTGGTGGAAGGCTGCTGGTCCGTCTCGACACGTAGCCCGGATGCCAATCCGGGTCCACGTCGAGCAACACATCCCGGATTGGCATCCGGGCTACGGCCTCAGCGCCCCATTTCCTTCAGGTACGCCGCGCGCGCCGCGAAGCCGGTGTTCGCGAAGTCGGTGAACACCCCGTCGATGCCGGCGCGGAAGAACGCCAGGTACTCGGGCACCGGATCGTTGTTGTAGAGGCCCGGCAGGTACTGCTTCTCGTTGCGGAAGGTGTAGCTGTGCACGAACAGCCCGGCCGCGTGCGCATCGGCGATCAGAGAGGTCGGCGTCACGCTGTTGATGTCGGAATTCTTGGTGCCGCCGGCGTACGGCACCTGCTTCCAGGCCATCACCTGCGGTTTCCACGGGCCGATGCCGTCGGCATAGGTCTTGATCTCGGCCAGGCCCGCCTTCGACAGCATCGCGTCGAAGTAGCGGCCGTCGCCGTTGATCGTCCAGCTGTACGGACGGCCGTCGACGAAGGTGTAGACGTCGGACGTCGAGTAGGTCACGACGCCGGTGTCCAGGTGCGTGTCGTTGCCGTCGATCAGCTGCACCACGCGCGTCTTCAGGCCGATGCCGCGCAGGTACTTCAGGCTGGCCGGGTCGAAGCTCTGCACGAAGATCGGCGCGGTCTTGGTGTTGAGGTTGTTGTCGACGATGAACTTCAGCACCGCGTCCTCGAACGGATGGCCGGTCTTGGCGACGTCGCAACCGTTGGCGATCGCCTGCTGGTTGTTCCAGTACGGGTTCTTGACCTCCGGGTACACCGTCAGCGCGCGGCCGGTCGAGGTGCTCTTGGCCTTCGCGATGGCCAGGATCTCCTGCATCGTCAGCACCGGCTGCGTGCCGTTCTCGGCGGTCGGGCGGTCGGCGCGCGCGTCGTACGTCGTGCCCTTGATCCACTGCTTCAGCTCGGCGGCCGTGAAGTCGGTGATCGACCAGTCGTTGGTGTGGTCCTCGCCGTCGACGATGAGCGACTTCAGCACCGACTTCGGGTCGGCCGGGTCGGTCAGGTCCGTCAGGTACTGCTTGGGCTCGCTCGCGTTGGTCGGCGGCGACACGGTGTACGCCACGTTGACCAGCCGGCCCGGCACCGTGCGCTTGCGCGCCGCCACGTCGGCATTGGTGGCGGCCACGGTGGCCACGTTGGTGTTGTCGCTCAGCCAGGGGTTGTGGCGCGCCACCAGCACGCAGTCCTTGCTGAGGTGCAGGTCTTCTTCCAGCGAATCGGCACCGGCATCGGCCGCAGCCTCGTAGGCGGCCTGGGTCTCCTCGGGGTGCAGGCCCGGCAGGCCGCGGTGGCCGATCACCAGCGGCGTATTGCCGTCCAGCGTGGCGAGCGGCGGCGGGGCGTCATCGTCGCTGCCACCGCAGGCGGCGAGCGCGGCGGCGCCGAGCAGCGTCAGGGCGAAGAGGCGGGCACGGGTGATGCGGACTGCTGGGTGAAACATGGGGGTGGCGATCTTGGCTAAGGGTTGAGGCCGCCGATGTTCGGCGGGGCGGGTGACAGCGCTGTGACGGCCGAAGCGATCGTGGGCAAACGGTGTGCCTGCACGGGGAATTCGACGCGGCGGTAACACCGGCGAAGATCCAGCGCGGCGGCGGGGTCATCGCGCAGTGACGCAGAATCTGCCGCTGCCCTTTTCAAACCCATCACACCCCGACCCCTCATGTCCGACCTGTCCGCCTTCCCGATCACCCGCAAGTGGCCTGCGCAGAACCCCGACATCCTGCAGCTGTACTCGCTGCCGACGCCGAACGGCGTGAAGGTGTCGGTCATGCTGGAGGAGACCGGCCTGCCGTACGAGCCGCACCTGGTGCGCTTCGACACCAACGACCAGATGTCGCCGGAGTTCATGTCGCTGAACCCGAACAACAAGATCCCGGCCATCCTCGACCCGAACGGGCCGGACGGCAAGCCGCTGCCGTTGTTCGAGTCGGGCGCGATCCTGGTCTATCTGGCCAGCAAGACCGGCCAGCTGATGCCGGCCGACGCCGCAGGGCGCTTCGAGGCGCTGCAGTGGGTGATGTTCCAGATGGGCGGCATCGGGCCGATGTTCGGCCAGCTCGGCTTCTTCCACAAGTTCGCCGGCAAGGACTACGAGGACAAGCGCCCGCGCGACCGCTACGTGGCCGAATCGAAGCGGCTGCTGGGCGTGCTGAACGGCCGCCTGGCCGGCCGCCAGTGGATCCTCGGCGACGAGTACTCGATCGCCGACATCGCGACCTTCCCGTGGGTCAACAACCTGTTCGGCTTCTACGAGGCCGGCGAACTGGTGGGCGCGAAGGACTTCCCGGAGGTGCTGCGCGCACTCGAGGCCTTCAAGGCAAGGCCGGCGGTGCAGCGCGGGCTGACGATCCCGAAGCGGGCCGCGTAGTCAGGTCCGGGTCGCGCGACGCAGCCGCCGAGGCCTCGCTCATCGCCTGCGCGATGCGGTCGAGCACCTGCTGCGGCCGGCGCACGCCGCACACCCCGCTGCCGAAGGCGCTCAGTGCCTCGGTGTCCGGGTAGTCCCGGCTGTCGTGCCGGCCGGCGCGAAGCTTGAGCGCCAGCGTGCGGTCCACGGCCTCCACGCCGCCCGGGCGCTGGTACTTGTAGATCGTCGTCGTGACGACGTCGGACATCGGCGCCAGCCGTGCATCCTGCGGGCTGTTGTAGAACAGGCCGAAATTCTTCAGGTGCGCATCGCCGTTGCGCACCATCACCGTCAGCGCCAGTTGGTCGAAGAAGCGCCGCAGGTCCTGCGCCGGCTGCGCGCTGAAGAGCTGGATGGCTTGCGCCGTGGCCTCATAGCAGCCCTCGTACTTGCGGTTCGACAGCCGGTCGTGGACCTGGCGCCCCATCAGCGCGGCGATGTCCTCGAAGCCGTAGCGATGGCCATCGGCCGACAGTGAAAAGCCCGGCACCTCGATGCCGGCACGCCGGGCGGCATCGGCTACCGAGCGCCCCACTGAACAGCCGGGCGGCCACGGCGGCGCGTGTCGGACGCCGCCGCGGTTTCACTTTGCAACTTCTCGTTTGGCCGCCGAGCCGTTCACAATGGTGGCAGACGCCGCACCTTCGCGGCGTCTTGTCTTCGGAGATGTGCATGCCAGAGAGCCCGCCTTCTTCCCCTTCGGCCCCTTCGTCCATCACCCAGCTGCTGCACAGCTGGTCCGCCGGCGACCCGCAGGCGCTGAACCGGCTGGTGCCGCTGGTGTACGACGAACTGCGGCGGCTCGCGCGGCGCCAGATGCGCCACGAGCGCGATGCCCACACGCTGCAGACCACCGGCCTCGTCCATGAAGCCTTCCTGCGGCTGGCCGAGCAGCGCTCGGTGCACTGGGACTCGCGCGGCCAGTTCTACGGCTGGGTCGCGCAGCTGATGCGCCGCATCCTGGTCGACCATGCGCGCAGCCGCAATGCCGGCAAGCGCGGCCACGGCCAGGCCGCGCTGAGCCTGGATCAACTGCAGGACGACGCGATCGAGCCGGCATCGTCGGACGCACTGCTGGAGATCCTGCAGCTCGACCACGCGCTGCAGCGCATGCAGCGGCTGGACGAGCGGCAGAGCCGGGTCGTCGAACTGCGCTTCTTCGGCGGCCTGAGCGTCGACGAGACCGCCGACGTGCTGCAGATCTCGGTCGCCACCGTCAAGCGCGAATGGGCCACCGCGCGGGCCTGGCTGCTGAAGGAGATGGGGCAACCCGCCACTGCATTGGAACTTCCATGAACACAGCGATCGATGCGGCGCGCTGGGCGCGCGTCAAGACCTTGCTCGCCGAAGCGCTGGAGCGGCCGGCCGCCGAACGCCAGGCCTTCATCGACTCCGCCAGCGGCACCGACGCCGCGCTGCGCGGCGAGTTGACGGCCCTCGTGGCCGCGGCCGCGCAGACCCACAGCCTGCTCGACGAGGCACCGCGCGGTCTCGCGCTCGATGCGCTGCAGGCGCGCCGCGCCGACGGCAGCGGCGCCTGGCTCGGCCGGCGCCTGGGCGCGTGGCGCATCGTGTCGCTGATCGCCGACGGCGGCATGGGCCGCGTCTTCCTGGCCGAGCGCGCCGACGGCCTCTATGCGCAGCAGGTCGCGCTGAAGCTGATGGCCCCCGGCCTCGACCGCGACGCGCTGGTCGCGCGCTTCGTCGCCGAGCGCCAGATCCTCGCCGGCCTCGACCACCCCAACCTCGCCAAGGTGCTGGACGGCGGCATCACCGACGAAGGCATGCCCTGGTTCGCGATGGAGCTGGTGCGCGGCGAGGCGATCGACGCCTGGTGCGATGCGCACGGCCTGGACATCGAGGCGCGCGTGCGGCTCTTGCGCACCGTGTGCCAGGTGGTGCACTACGCGCACCGGCGCGGCGTCGTGCATCGCGACCTGAAGCCGGCCAACATCCTGGTCACCGGCGACGGCACCGTCAAGCTGGTCGACTTCGGCATCGCCAAGCGCTTCGGCGACGAGCTGCCCACCACGCCGCCCACCGCCACGCTGCAGCGCGTGATGACGCTCGAGTACGCCAGCCCCGAGCAGGTGCAGGGCCTGCCCGTCACGCCGGCGAGCGACATCTATTCGCTGGGCGTCGTGCTGTACCGGCTGCTGACCCGGTCCAGCCCCTACCCCGAGGCCGCGCTCGCGAGCGACTACCAGCTCAGCCGGGCGATCTGCGACACCGAGCCGCTGCCGCCCAGCCGGGCGGCGAAGGCCGGGACGCTGGCGCGCCGCGCCGAGCGGCGCCGCCTGCACGGCGACCTGGACGCGATGGTGCTGATGACGCTGCGCAAGGACCCGGCGCGCCGCTACGCCTCGGCCGAGGCGCTGGCCGACGACCTGTTCCGCTTCCTTGAAGGGCTGCCGGTGCAGGCGCGCCATGGCGCCTGGAGCTACCGCGCCGGCCGCTTCGTGCTGCGCCACCGCGTGATGTTCGGCGCGGCGCTGCTGGCCAACGTCGCGCTGGTGCTCGGGCTGTCGCTCGCCGCCTGGCAGTCGTTCGAGGCGCAGCGCCAGCACGAACGCGCCGAGCGTCACTTCGCGAACGTGCGCAAGCTCGCCAGCGTGATGGTGTTCGACGTGCACAAGGCGATCCAGAACCTGCCCGGCTCCACCGACGCGCGCCGGCTGATCGTGCAGAACGCGCTGGTCTACCTGGACCAGCTGGGCGCCGAGTCGCAAGGCGACGCGAAGCTGCAGCTCGAGATCGCCGGCGGCTACCGCAACATCGGCGACATCCAGGGCAACCCGTTGGCCTCCAACCTGGGCGACCCGAAAGGCGCCGCCGCGAGCTGGCAGCGCGCCGAGGCGCTGGCCCAGGCGGTGCTCGACGACCGCCGGGCCGGCGCGCCCGACCGGCATGCGGCGCGCCGCGAGCTGGCGCAGACGCGCCGCCTGCAGGCCACGCTGCACACCACCGATGGCGAGTTCGACGCCGCGCTCGCCACCGCCCGCGCCGGCCTGCAGGACGGCGAGACGCTGGTGGAAGAAGACCGTCGCACCGGCGCCAGCCCTGCCGAGACCGACACCGACCTGCGCATCCGCAGCGGGCTGGCCGCGACGCAGGCGCAGGGCATCGCGCTGTCCGGCCGCAAGGACGGCTTCTTCGAGGCCTCCGACAAGAGCATCCGTTACCTGGAGGAGCTGAACGCGCGCCACCCGGACGACGCCCAGGTCGGCGGCACGCTGGCCAGCATGCACGGCATGCGCAGCGTGTTCCTGTTGACGCACGAGGACAACGCCGCCGGCTGGCCGCGCGCACGTGCCGAGCTGGACCAGGCCACCGCGATCCTGCAGCGCCTGATGGCCAAGTACCCCGACAACGTGATGGTCGCCGCCAACCTCGCGGTCGCCTACGACCACCACGGCGAGGTCACGCGGCGCATGGGCGACCTGCCCGGCGCGATCGCCGACCGGCGCCGCGCGGTCGAGGTGCTCGAACCGCGCATGCGCGCCGACCCGGACAACGCGATGCTGCGCGTCGACTACGCCACCTTCGCCGGCGAGCTGAGCGAGTCCCTGCTCGCGGCCGGCCACCGCGCCGAGGCGGTCGACGTGGCGCGCCGCGCCGCCGCCGCGTTCGACCAGGCGCCGGAAGGCGCGCGCTCGAACCTGCTGTCGCAATGGGACCACGGCATGACGCTGTTCCGGCTCGGCAAGGCGCTGATCGCGCTCGGCCGCCCGGCCGACCGCGGCGAGACCTGCGACAGCTACCGGCGCGGGCTCGCGCTGCTGCAGGCGCACTTCGATCACTTCGGCCCGCATCCGACCTATGCCGACGGCGGCGACGTGCGCGCCGAGATGCAGGGCCATCTGACAAGGCAGTGCCCGGCGAAGTGAAGCGCTTGTTTCCGAACGCAACACCGTGAGCCCTCGGGGCTTCCGCCTGCGCGTCTACAGGCAGGGAAGCTTCGAAGGACTCGCGATGGACAGCCTCACTCCGGCGCCGGCGCGCGCGCCGTCCATGCTGCTGCACCTGCTGGCGATGGACCGCGACGACGAACGCCACCGGCTCGTGCACGAGCTGATGGACCTGCTCGACTTCGACTGGCTGGCCTGGGGCCCGGTGCGCCGCGGCGTGCACGGCACCGAGCTGCTCGAGCCCTGGGATGCCGTGGGGGCGCAGGACTGGCAGCGCCGCTACCGCACGCTCGGCTACCAGCAGTTGGATCCGCGCATGGCGGCCGCTCTCGATTCGCGCCTGCCGGTGGTGTGGCAGCTCGAGGGGCTGCGCCGCGCGGCGGCACCGGCGCAGCGCCGCTTCATCGAGGACCTGGCCGGCACCGGCATGCGTTCGGGCGTGATGCTGGCGCTGGCCGGTGCGCAGGCCGGCGAGCGCACCGTCGTCTGCCTGCTGTCGCGCGGCCATGGCGACGGGCTGGCCGACGACGACACGCGCATCGGCCAGGTGGTCACGCTCGGGCTGTGCCTGCGCGAGCTGCAGGCGCAGGCCGCCGAGCAGGCGCCGGAGCCCGCGGCACCCACGCCGCTGCAGCCGCCCAACCGCACCCAGCAGGCCATCCTGCAGTACCTGGCCTGCGGCCTGGGCGACAAGCAGATCGCCGGCCGGCTGGCCCTGTCGATGCACACCGTGGACTACCACATGCGCCAGCTGCGCAAGCGCTTCGGCGCACGCAACCGCGTGCAGCTGATCCAGAACAGCCGGCCCGGCGACCTGGACGACGCGCCGGAAAGTTGATTCCGATCCGGAATGAGTTGAGGCGGAACTTTCAGCCCTTCGCAAGGGGCGCGCAACCACAATGAAACGCAGCCCATCGTCACCGTTCTGGAGCCTTCATGCGCCGCCGCGACTTCACCCTCCTTGCTGCCACCTCCTGCCTTCCGGCACTCTCGCGGGCCGCTGCGCCGGCCTCATCGCAGCCGATCCGGCTGGTGGTCCCCTTTGCGCCGGGCGGTGCCACCGACATCGTCGCGCGCCTGGTCGGCGAGCCGATGGGCAAGCTGCTCGGGCAGACGGTGGTGGTCGACAACAAGGCCGGTGCCGGCGGGGCGATCGGCATGGCCGAGGTGGCGCGCGCCGCGCCCGACGGCCTGACGCTCGGGCTGGCCACCGCGTCGACGCACGGCGTCAACTCGGCCACGCAGAAGAAGCTCGCCTACGACGCCGAGAAGGATTTCCGCGCCATCACGGCGCTGGCCACGACGCCGATCGTGCTGGTGGTGCACCCGTCGGTGCCGGCGCGCAACCATGCCGAGTTCCTGGCCTGGCTGAAGGCCAACCCCGACAAGCTGGCCTACGCGTCGCCCGGCAACGGCTCGCTCGGCCACATGCTGGCCGAGCTGTACAAGGCCGGCACGCACACGGCGATGCTGCACGCGCCGTACCGCGGCGCCGGGCCGGCGAAGAACGACCTGCTGGCCGGCCACGTGCAGGTGCTGTTCGACAACCTGCCGTCCTCGCTCGCGATCATCCAGGCCAGGCAGGTGCGGGCGCTGGCGGTTTCGGCGCCGAAGCGGCTCGATGTGCTGCCCGACGTGCCGACCTTCGCCGAGGTCGGCCTGGCGTCGAACAACGAGCCGTCGTGGTTCGGCCTGGTGGCCCCGGCGGGTACGCCCGACGCGGTGGTGCAGCGCCTGCATGCGGCGACCGTCGCGGCGCTGCAGCAGCCGGCACTGAAGGCGCAGCTTGCCGCGCAGGGGCTGGACCCGCTCGGCAACACGCCGCAGGCCTTCCAGTCGCAGATCGTCGCCGAGGTCGCGAAGATGAAGCGCGTCGCGCAACTGGCCGGCATCGAGGCCGAATGAAGGAGACCGCGCTGACCCTGCAGCCCGGCGGCTCGGCGCTGGTGCTGGATTCGCCGCACAGCGGCACCGTGTACCCCGAGGACTTCGACTACGCCTGCGAGCTGGCGCTGCTGCGCCGTGCCGAGGACACGCACGTCGAGAAGCTGTTCGACTTCGCGCCGCTGCTCGACGTGACGCTGCTGCAGGCGCACTTCCCGCGCAGCTACCTGGATGCCAACCGCGCGATCGACGAGATCGATGCCGAGCTGCTGTGCGAGCCCTGGGATGCGCCGGTCGCGGCGAGCCCGAAGACGCGGCTCGGCAAGGGCCTGGCCTGGCGGCTGACCGACGAGGGCGTGCCGATCTACCGGCGCCGGCTGCGGCCGTCCGAGCTGCGCCACCGCATCAACCACTGCTGGCGCCCGTACCACGCGGCGCTGGCGCGTGCGCTCGACGAGGCGCATGCGCGCCACGGCTACTGCGTGCACCTGAACTGCCATTCGATGCCGTCGGTCGCGGCCTCGCACGCGACCGAGTTCCCGGGCGAGGTGCACCCGGATTTCGTGGTCGGCGACCGCGACGGCAGCACCGCCGACCCGACGCTCAGCGCCTGGCTGGTGGACTTCCTCGCGCGCCGCGGCTGGCATGTGACGCACAACCACCCGTACAAGGGCGTCGAGCTGGTGCGCCGCAGCGGCGACCCGGCGCGCGGCCGGCATTCGATCCAGCTGGAGATCAACCGCCGGCTCTACATGGACGAGGCGACCCTCGAGCTGAACCCCGGCTACCCGGCCCTGAAGGAGCTGCTGTGCGAGATGGCCGGCGGCCTGCTCAAGGTGATGGCCTGATCGCCTCTCACGCCGCGTCCCGGATTGCGCTGCGCTCCATCCGGGCTGCCGTCCGCAGCCCGGATGCCGGTCCGGACTCAGATGGCGCGTTCGGAGGAGAGCTGCGTCAGCTGCAGCCGGTTGCGCGCGCCGAAGCGCTTGCGCAGCTGGCGCATGTGGTAGTCGACGGTGTGCAGCGACATGTCGAGCCGGTCGGCGATCTGCTTGTCGGCCAGGCCCACCGCCAGGCAGCGCAGCACGTCGCGCTGCCTGGCGCTGAGCCCGCCGGCGGCCGGCGCCGCGGGCGGTCGGGTGCGCGAGTGGTGGTCGTGCACGCCCAGGCCCAGCACCAGCACGCGGCCGAACAGCGCGTCGTCGATGTCGCGGCCGATGTGCGCGCGGCGCGACAGCAGGTGCACCACCGAGCGCTCGCCCGCCCCCGGCCCGGCCAGCGCCAGCGTGGCGCCCGACAGGAAGCCCGGCCGCGCCACCGACTGCTGCACGAAGTGCGCACGCTCGGGCGGGCAGCGCAGCAGCTCGTCCAGGTTCCAGAACACCGGCAGGCACGAACGCAGCGCGAGCGCCAGGCGCGGGTCGAGCTCCGGGTGCCGCGCATCGCTGCCCAGCACCGGGGCGTCGCCATACGCGGCCGCGTCGGTCCACGACCAGCCGCCGCCGGCCAGCCCGCGCAGGCGCCCGTAGCTCATCGCGTCGAAACCATTCGCCTGCAGCAGCGACAGCACCGTGGCATGGTGCGATGCATCGTCCTCGGCCGCGAGCAGCTGCTGCAGCATGCCGGGCGACGCGGCGCGCGGCAGGCCGGCGAGGGGCTGGTGGCGCGGGATGTCGGATACGACGGGTACGGCGGGTACGGCGGGTACGGAAACAGCGTTCGGATGCAGCATGGTCGGCGGTGCAGCGGCAGTCTGGGGTTGCAACGATTCTGGGCTTGCCGGCGTGCCCGACCAATCGAATAATCGGCCTGACTTCATTCCAGGAGAGAATGATCGTTGCACGTCTTCACCCCCCGATCCACCTGCTGCGCGCGTTCATCGCGACGGCGCGGCACCTGAGCATCTCGCGCGCAGCCGAAGAGCTGTGCCTGACGCAGAGCGCCGTCAGCAAGCAGGTCATCGAACTCGAGGCGATGCTGGGCACGCACCTGTTCGAGCGCGTGCGCAAGCGGCTGCTGCTGTCGCCGGCCGGCCAGCGCTACCTGGGGCGCGTCGAGCCGCTGATGAAGGCGCTCGAGGCGGCCACGCTGGAGATCATTGCGCACGGCGACTCGGGCGGGGCGCTGCACCTGTCCAGCCTGCCGAGCTTCGGCGCCAAGTGGCTGATCCCGCGGCTGCCGAGCTTTCGCACGGCGCACCCGGACGTCACGCTGCACTTCGTGCCGTTCTCGCAGGGCTACGACTTCCACCTGCCCGAGCTCGATTGCGCGATCCGCTATGGCGAAGGCACCTGGCCCGGGGCGATGGCCGACTACCTGACCGGCCGCACGATGGTGGTGATCGCGCCGCCGCGCGCCGCCAAGCCGCCGCCGCTGCGCCGGCCGCAGGATGCGGCACGCCACGTGCTGCTGCAGCATGCGACGGTGCCGCGTGCGTGGGAAGCCTGGTGCCAGCGGCACGGCGTGCACGACCTCAACCCGATGGCCGGGCCGACGCTGGACCAGTACACGTCCATCATCCACGCGGTGATGGCCGGCATGGGGCTCGCGCTGGTGCCGCGCTGCCTGGTGCAGGACGAGCTGGACCACGGCGTCGTCACCGCGCCGCTGGACGGCACGGCGGCGGGCGAATTCGAGCTGCAGGCCGGCTACCACCTGTGCTATCCCGAGGGCAAGGCGCAGGTGCCGGCGCTGCGGGCCTTCCGCGACTGGATCGTCGCGCAAGCAGCATGACGACCCCGCGCCCGGCTTGGGGCGGCCCGGCGCTCGGCCCGCCCGTCCAACCAGGCCGTAGCCCGGATGCCAATCCGGGATTTGTCGGACAAGCCTACGAGAGCAGCGCCAGCAACTCGGTCTCCGCCGCATCGAACTGCGCGTCGCTCGGCGGGGATTCGCCATCCCAGCCGGCGCGCCGAAGCGCGTCGTCCAGGCGTTGGCCGAGCGTGTCGATCGCGTTCAGGTCGACGCCCTCCTGCGACAGCTGCCACAGCATCCAGAAGCTCATCGGGTCTTCGCCCGCCAGCGCCTGCACGTCGGCCGGCAGCTTGTCGTAGCCCGGCAGGCTGGCCGGGTCGGCGGCGATGCGCTCCAGGTCGCGCTCGGTCTTGCGCCAGGAAATCATGCCTTGCAGCACCTCGTTCAACGGCGGGGCTGCGTCGGGAGTGGTGTCCATCGTGTGTCGCTCCATCAAGAGATTCAGGCCCGGCCGACCACCACTTCGGTGCCGGGACGCACCGGGCCGGCGCCGCGGTTCAGCGCCAGCAGCTCGCCCAGCGCCAGCACCGTCTGGCCATGGCTGCCCAGGCCTTCGAGTTCGATGCGCTGCCGGTGCTCGGGAGTCAGCAGGGTGTCGCGGTTCGCCTGCGCGATCTGCCACCACGACTGCCCGTCGGCCGCGACGGCCACCTTCGGCCGACGGGTCGGCGGCGGTGCGTCGGTGGTCGGCGGCGGCTCGGTCGACCCGGTGCCCGGCGGCGGGGCCGTGCTGGTCGCACCGGGGGCCGGCGTCGTCGGATCGGGCGTCGGCACCAGGCCCGGGTCGCCCGGGTCCGGCACCGGCGGCGCCGGCGGCGTGGGCCCGCTGCCGCTCGCCTTCATGTGCGCGACGAACGCGGTGCCGCTGGCCAGCAGCAGCCCGCTGACCACCGCCACCGTGGTCCAGTGCTTGACGGTCGGGTTCAGCGGCTTGGTCGGGTGCAGCACCTGGTTCAGCCCCTTCACGCCATACCACCACGGCGTCTTGCCGGTGGCCGGGTCGATGCGCTGCGCACGCTTCATCACCAGCCGCCACAGCGCGGTGTTCAGCAGCGCCCGCGCCGCATAGGCCGCGCCCTCGACGTGGTGACCGCTCGCGAAGCCCATCACGGCCGTGGTCGCGTCGCCGGCGATCACCGCCGGGTAGGGCCAGGCCTGGCGCCAGAAGGCCGCTGTCTCGGCCTTCTTCAGCGACTGCACCAACGGGTTCGCGAGCGAGCGCGCCTGGCGGTACATGTAGTGCGCCTGCAGCCCCAGCAGCATCGCGGACGGCGCCATCAGCAGCCCGCGCTCCAGGCCGTTGATCGGCAGGTAGCCCGGCCCGAAGGCATGCATGTGATAGAAGCTGACGAGGCTGGCCGTGCTGACCGCGAGCGACAGGTTGCGCACCGGGTTGCCCAGCGGGTGGTTGAAGGCCATCGTGCGGCTGCCGAGCGCGGTCTTGCGGTAGGCGGTGGTGGCGTCCTTCAGCACCGCCTGCGCATCCAGCACCCGCGCGTCGTCGGGTGCATGGGTGCGCTGCAGCGCCGCCAGGTCCTGGCGCGCGGCATGCACCGCATGCAGGTTCTCGCGCAGCTTCAGCACGTCGCCGCGCACGGTCGCGCGGGTCAGGCCGAGCACGTTGCCGCGCCAGCCGGCAATGCGGTCCAGGTGCACCGCCGCCTGCTCGAACGATTCGCCCTTCAGCACGCCGCGCAACGCGTTCTCGCGCATGCGGCCCCAGCCGGCGCTGCCGCCGTTCACCGCCCCGGTGCGGCCGCGGTTGAACACCGCCATGATCTGGAACACGTTGCCGCCCAGGAAAGCCGGGCCCTGCACCGCTGTCGCGGCGACCACGGCCAGCGGACCGTAGGTCCAGCTGCCGACGTTGCGAAGCGTCGATTTCGCGGCGCCGCGCAGTGTCGCCAGCATCTCGGTGGCCGCCAGCTTCGGGTCGAACTGCGCCGCGACCGCCAGGAAGCGCAGGCGGTCGGCACCGGCGCGCAGCGGCGCGGCGATGCGCGCCAGCCGCGAACCCGGCGGCGCAGCGGTGGTGGCCGGTGTCGACGCCGTGGCCTGGCGCGCCAGCAGGTCGGGCACGTAGCCGTCGTGCACGCGCAGGTCGATGCCGAGCTCGTTGTGCAGGCGCTCGGCCACGCGCGCGGCCTGTGCATCGAGCTGGGCCAGGCCCTGCGGCAGCGCGGCCGCCGGCGTGCCGTCGACGAAGCGCGCCTCGAAGGCCTGGTGCAGCTGGTGCCGGTCGCGGCCGTACAGCGGCAGCACGCTGTCGCCACGGGCCTGGGCCGCGACGTCGCGGATCAGCTGCGCCTCGTGCGCCAGCGAACCGATGTCGCCGGCGCGCGCGCGCACCTGCTCGGGCGTGCCGGCCAGCAGCGCATCGAGCTGCGCATCGATCGCGCCCTGGTCGCCCCCGAAGCGGGCGAACGCGCTGCCATCGGCGCGCGCCGCGAACACCGGCGCCTCGCCGGCACGCCACGGCGTGGCCCGCGCCTTCACGTGCTGCAGCATGCCGTCCAGGCCCGACAGCATCGAGCCGATCAGGTGGCGGCGGCCGGCCTCGAGACCCGGCACCCGGCCGCGCACGCCCGGCAGGCGGTCGGCCGGACCCGGCACCGGGTTCGGTTCGCCCTCGGCGCGCGCCAGCGGCGAGCGGCGCTGCAGGCCCGTCAGCAGCTCGCCCTGCACGTGGTAGGCGTTGATCGTCGCGTCTTCGTGCAACGCGACACCGCCGTCGGCCAGCGAGCGGCGCACGCGCGGGTTCAGGCCCGCGGCATCGAAGGTGGTGGCCGGCCGGCCGCTGATCAGCGCCACCGCCGACGCGAGGCCGCCGCCCAGCGAGTGCCCGACCAGTTCGACATCGGCCCCCGAGGCCGCGAGCTTCTGCCCGACCTGCACCGCCTGCCGGTAGTACGGCGACGGCCGGCCGGCGACGTGGCGCAGGTTGTTGCCCCAGTCCTCGACCGCCTGGCCGAGCTCGCGCGCGGTGCCGCGGAACACCAGTTGCGGCTTCATCGCGGGGCCCGGGTGGTCGGCGGCCGGCTCGTAGAGGCGTGCGACGAAGCCCGATCCGGGCGGCTGCAGGTCGGCCGGCGTCAAGCCGTAGGCGGCGAGCGCCGCGTCGTCGGCGCTGATGTCCTGCCAGCCGCTGAGCCGGTGGCCCGGCGTGCCGACATGCGCCGGATCGCCAACGTCGGCCGCGAGCCGCGCCTGCTGCCAGGTGCGCGCCAGCTCGTCGATGCGTGCTCGCGGATGCGCGGGGTCGAACGTGCCCCAGTAGCCCTGGAAACCGTCGCCGCGGTAGACCGGCGGGCGCTGCTGCAGGTGCGGCGCGGTCAGCGTCGGCACCGTGCCCTCGTGCGCACCGACGGTGACCGGTTGCGCGAAGTTGGCTTCGGTCTCGCGCACCGGCCCGGGCGTGAACTCACGCAGCTTGATCGAGTCGGCCGCGGTCGAGGCCGGCAGCGCGCCGTGCGCATCCGGCTGCACGTGCCCGACGTCCAGCGTCAGCCGCCCGTCGTTGACGAAGCTGGCCACCACGTCCGGCGGGTTGTAGACGCTGCGCCCGCTCGCATCGGCCAGCGCCTGCAGGTAGTCGTCGCC